>Ga0210009_1000219_pt1 | contig 72915 bp, 64 predicted proteins | sample CryGeyCG2114_065_FD_185457 | JGI IMG/M metagenome (GOLD analysis project Ga0210009, IMG submission 185457) | Groundwater microbial communities from aquifer - Crystal Geyser CG12_big_fil_rev_8/21/14_0.65 (SPAdes) (version 2) | ecosystem: Environmental > Aquatic > Deep subsurface > Groundwater ...
TCAGTGAGTTGCTTAATCAAAGGGGTTAAGATGCCATCCTTGCCTGTGAGGTCTTTTCCTTCACGTAGCGCTTGAATGGCAGCATTGATATCAAAAGTAGGTGTGGTCATAAATCATCTCTTTTTGGTATAGCTTAAAGAAATGACACAGAAATTTGAACACTACCTGAGGATATCGAGCCAACCAAAGAGTGGCAAACAGAAATTGAGTCAGCGCTAGCAACCATGGATGCATTAGTTGCGTTACTGGCACCAGGTTTCAAAGAAAGTAACTGGTGTGACCAAGAGGTAGGCGTTGCCATAGGTAGACAATTGCCAATTATTTCCGTAAGGCAAGGCTTAGATCCATATGGGTTCATTGGTAAGTATCAGGCTGTTCAGGGAGTCGGAAAAACAGCTGTTCAGTTAGCTAAAGAAATTTTCACTCTATTCATTACAAACCCAATAATCGGCCCAAAAATTACTGATGCTTTGGTCAAACTGCTTGCAGATTCATATTCATTTGATCGGTCTAAGACGTTGATTGGATATATAAAGCAATCAAACTTCCTCAATAGTAAACATGTTACCGCAATGAAAGAGGCTGTAAAGAATAATTCTCAGGTAAACGGTTCGTGGGGCGTTCCTGAGCAAATAACTCGATTGGCAAAACAAATTGAAAGCTAACCAGACTAGGCACGGCGACGTAAGCTGCCAATCAAGGTGAAGAGCTATGTTTTCAGAATTGGAAAAAATTTCAGAGGTTGATGAAAGCGCCCTCATTTTATACGCACGCCTTCGGCAACTTGAAAAGTGGCTGAGGGAAATGGTGTATGTTGAATTAAAAACGAAGAAAGGTAGAAGTTGGTTCAATTTTAATAAAACTAAAAAATAGCGGGGACAGCCAAATCTTTTTGTGTTTTTCAGCCCCTTCTACTAGGCTTTAAATTATCTTGATTTTGTCTGTGTGGAGTTTGTGATGACCTCAGCCAGAAGACAGTTAATTGATGCCAATGCGACGCTTTTCTATCATGTGATAAATCGCTGTGTTCGTAGGGCTTTTTTATGTGGAGAGGATAAACTCACGGGACGAAGCTATGAACATAGACGCGGCTGGATTGTGGATAAAATCAAGGCATTATCTGCGATTTTCTGCATTGATATCTGCGCTTATGCGGTGATGAGTAACCACTATCATTTAGTGCTTAAAATTGATGTCGACAAGGCCAAATCGTTAACGCAAAAAGACATTATCAGCCGCTGGTGTCAAATCACTAAGGGCCATGCTGTCGCGACTAAGTATATGAATGGTGATGCATTAATCGACGGTGAGGTGATGTTACTCGATGGCTTACTTGCCGAATGGCATGAACGCTTATCCAGCATATCTTGGTTTATGCGCTGTTTAAATGAAGAAATTGCCCGTAAAGCCAATCGAGAAGATGAATGCAAAGGCGCCTTCTGGGAAGGTCGTTTTAAGTCGCAAGCGCTGTTAGATGAACAAGCATTACTCGCGTGCATGATGTATGTGGATTTAAATCCTATTCGAGCAGGCATTGCCGACTCTTTGCAATCCTCTGATTTTACATCGATTCAGGAGCGGATTAACTCGATAAACTCACCCAATAGCACATTAAACATCTCAACATTACCAACAGACTTCTCAACCAATCAATCTCATATTCCCAACAAATCTCTTGCCCAATTCGATGGTGCAGCACACCTGAATGAGCAAACGGGTATTCCGTTTCATTTTGCCGATTATCTTGAGTTGATAGATTGGACTGGTCGAGCCATCCGCCTTGATAAAAAAGGTTATCTCGATAATCAACGACCCAAACTGCTCAATGAATTAGGCATTGCGCCCGATGCTTGGCTTACTTCTGCTAAAGAGTTTCGCCGTCAATACAGTGGTATAAGCGGTCGATGGGATAGCATGTGTGAGTTTAAAAAGCAGCATAACAGCGGGAAATGGTGTAAAGGTAAAGCGTCAAGCCAAGCATTACATCCTTAGGCTAATAACTGCTCACGATTAGCGCTTGGGATTATTTTTGTTTATCCGTAATGAAGATAATTCCGCGAAAATTCAGCTCGCTTTTGTCCCGAAACGTGCTGAGTATTTATTTAAAACTTACAGGCTACGCCGATGCTAAACAGGTGAGCCAGGGTGATTAGCGAGACGACCGTCCGCCCCATGGCCGCTTTTTGGCATCCATGCCATCGCGGCATTTGTGGATCTTTTCGCATCAGATGGGGCGGCCCTGCATCCAGACGGACTTGAACAACATCCTTGTTTAACTGCCAGTTCACCATCTGATAGGCAGGACGTCTGAATGTCGTGCAATGCAGGGATGCATGAGAACGACCATGGCTCTCGTTTATAAACTGAGGCATTAGATTGAAGCCTATTTGCCGATTGAGTATGCCATTTTCTCTCTGTCTATTACCCGATAAAAAGGCGGTAAAAGTCGATAAAAAAGGGGCCCCGATGGGACCCCAATGAGTTGCAGAGATGAAATCTGGGTTGTGCAGGGCAACCCAAAGGTACTAGTACTAGTGTGCTACCTCTGCGTGTACCTTATCTATGCCATAGGTCTTGCCTTCAGCATGGCAGGTTGCGCATGATTCTACTGGTAGGTTAGGATCTGTCATTGCATCTTCTGCAACCACTGCACCGTTACTTCTAAAGTGAGCCACAGCCGCCGCATCAGAGTGCGCGTGACAGGTACGGCATGATTCAGCAACTGGGGTAATATAGTTGCTACCCACTTTGATTGCGCGTTTACCAGAGGTTAAACCACCGTCAGTTGCAAACAGTTTGGCATCATCTTTATGGCATGCGGAACATGCAGTTTCTGGTGATGGATAACCTTCTAACTCTCCGTCGGCATTACGGAAGATGCCTTCAATCACATCGAAGTTACCACTGTGGAAACGGTGCGCCACAGTAAATAAATCTTTGTTACTAAAGGTTACATCTGGGTTGATGACCTTGCTACCATCTTCGCCTTTGTAGGCTACTGTTGGGTGATATGTTGAACCCGTTGTATCGTTATGACAGTTCATACATTGGTCAAAGGTGTAAGTGCCGTGTCTAGAACCTTTGATGTAATCTAAGGTGCCGTGACAGGCGTTACATTTTGTTTCTTCTACCGTAATACGAGTGGGATCTGTCATCCGAGCCGTGCTGATTGCACTGCCATCTAAGCTATAAAACTTAACTGGAGAAGTGTTACCGATTGGGTTTGTTGGGCCAAATTCAAGCGCTGTTGCATTACAACTGCTGACTTTACCCTCTTTGATACAGGCATTGGCCTCTGAACTCACATAGATAGTGCCGACAGCTTGTGCGTCAGGGATCTCTTTCACGAAGGTTAATACACCGCCAGAAAGCGTACCGTTTGCGAGAGTTAGGCTAATAGCTGTAGGTTTAACGTCGCGCCACGCATACACAATACCGTCAGTTGCTACATTACCTAATAACAGGCCGTTAGCGACCAACATACCCGTTGGATTACTGGTGGCATTATAGGTAGCGAGACTTGTACCGTCAGCAATTGGTGCACCATTCATGGTCACATTGGCTTTCAAGGTTAAGGTCTTCATACCCAGAGTGGCAGATGGAGCGACTGCTGCGCTGGTAAAGTCCACTTTGAGCAGTTCAGCGTACTCGGCACGCTTACCGACACTGTGCACGGCTTCAGGTGTTAAGCTACCGCTGCCATGGCAAGACTTACATTGGGTATCATCGGCTTGAGCTAAACCAAATTCTGAATGGTTTTCACCGGTAGCGAAGTTGACATTAATATGACAACCTACACAGGCTTGGGCATAAATATTAGTGTTATAGCTTGGTGCGCCATCATGGCAAGACTTACATTCTTTCAGATCCGATGGGAAACCAATTTCACCAAAGTATTCTTTTGCTTCACCGCTTAGGCTATCACTAATGTGATGACCCGCATGGAGTCTGTGGATCATTGGCCCAAAGTCAAATACCCAACCTTCGGCCAGTTGTGCATCACTTGGAACTTGATCTGGGTTATGACAAGTTACGCAGTTTTTAACGTCCTGGTAGTTATGGTGGGCCTGAATCTTAGCGATATGACCATCTACTTCACCGTGACAGTTTTTACATGCAGCACTGGATACTGTGTCTTTACCTGACACACCTAGTTCATCTGTTGCAGGGATGAAGTCAACGGGTACAGAGAGTATTTTGTCAGATAAGGCAACGCCTGCACTGTTTACTACGTTGTACGCACGTAAAAATACCCTATGCACTGCATTAGGATTATCGTTTGGATTAATGATTGGCGCTGCGCCATCATAGGTCCAAGTGGCGGTATAAGTACCTGGGTTTTCAGTATCTTCGGTTAATGTACACGCATTCTTAGTACCGTTTAAGCCATTGAGTGTACAAGTTAATGAGGTACCTGCATTGTTTGCCATGGCATTGTTTTGCCATTCAATGGGAGCGCCCGTTCCTGAGGTATTTTCATTGGCCGTTAAGGAGTAAAGGGCAATTTTATCGAGTCCCATAAAGGGCACATCTTTGCCTGAACTCTTTCCGGTTAAACTGAACTTAACACTGAAACCTTCACTGCTGGTCACTTTAATGTCCGCAGGACTTAAAGTGAATGCCAGATCGGTAATGGATTCAGCTGTTTTAGCAAAGGATCCCGCTGGGAGTCCTGGTGTGCCTGGCGTTCCGGGAGTGCCGGGTGTACCTGGTGTGCCAGGTGCCCCATCTTGGCCGTCGCTTCCGTCCCCGCAGGCGGTTACACTTAGGGCACTGACGAGCGCCAGTGCCAGTAGAGATTTATTGTAGTTTTTCATCATCGCGTCCCTTTTCTTTCTATAAGACTGCGTACGCAGTGACTCTAATATAGAAGTATCTATCTACTTATAAAGTGGTATTTGCAAGTTTGTATCTGTTATGTGAACGATGATTTAACACCTTAAAATGGGAATTTTAAATTCTGAAATTAAGTATTTCAAAAATTGAAATTTGAGGTGATTTATTTGATGCTTATCGCAAATATTTATTATTAAATTTAGTGTGTTAGTGAAATTAATTCTCAATTAAGCTTTAGTATTGAAACTGTTCTGTACCTCTATCCGCTGAATATCTGACTCGATTATTGTCCTTTTTAGGGAAGATGTTCACTAAGATGGGACGGATTATTCTAAGGTTGGTCACCGCCATTGTTAATAAATGCAACCTGAATTTAACACCGGTGCATTTTTACCTGCTAGGGGAAGCTTAACTGTGCTCGGGAAGCAAGGCGCTAACCAGCGAACTGACCACAAGATCACATTGTGCGGGGGTGTAACGTCTATGGGTTCTGGGTTTTTCTATCAAAAAGTATTGGGGTGCAAACATACCATCGTGTAGACGGGTTAGCTCAATAGTGGGGAGCGGAACTAATTTTAGCCCTGGTAAATGTTTAATCGTTTGCATATCAATGCTAGAGCAAAAGGCGAGGCTCTGCATGGTGAGTATGTGTGCATACCATTCCTCTCTCTCGAGCACTTTCTCGATTGAAGGTAATATTATTCCCTGACGCTGGCAAAAGAGTTCAAGGGGATCGATTTTATTGTTAAAGCCTTTCATCTCAATACATAAGAACGGATAACGACAGATCAGTTCTAAACTGAGCTGGGATTCGGTTTGCCAGATAGGATGATGTTTTGAAGCGACTAAATACACACTGGATATACCCCCGAGTCTCGTTAAGGTTAACTCCTTATTTTCGATGTGTTCTAGTGAGATACCAAAGTCCAGTTCACCCGCATGGATAAGCTCGGCACTGTTTTCCTGCCATGGGTGTAAATGTATTTTGCCTAATTGTGCAATGACTTCTGGCGAACTTAATTGGGGGGCTAAAAAACTGAGTAGCCCTTTGCTGGCAGCGATATTTAAGGGTAAATCAGTATTACTGGTGACATTTTGGTTCAGCAGTGCCGATTGCTCTAAATGGTGAACAGAATCAGTAAATTGACATATGGCAACATAAAGGTTCTCGGCCAAAGGGGTCGGTTTTAATCCCTGTTGACGCCGATAGAAGAGTTCATCATTAAAGGCAAGGCGTAGTGCATTCAAACTGCGGCTAATTTTAGGCGCAGAGACTCCCAATGTCTTCGCGGTTGTGTTGGCATGCCCAGTATCAAAAATGCTCTTGAAGACGAGCAGGGTGAAGATATCTAGCTCGCAGATTTGTTTCAGTAACGGGTGGCTCATTTCAGATTACCTTATGATGAGTCTTTGAGTGCTTATCTTGACTGTTTGCTAATGGATTTCCACAGGCTATATCGGCACAATGTCCTACTAATGTGCTGTGTAAACCCTACGCCATAGGGTATTAACGTAGCATCTGTCCTGTAGACTTACTGTGATCACCCTCTGTAAATTAACAAAAACGTAACCATTGTAAATAGGAGGAAAAGGCGATAGGTAAGACAACAGCGGGTAACATCGTCTATGATTGAATCGATAGATTGACTGAGGGATCCTTAGGGGATGTCGGTGTTGAGCGGATCTGAAGTTAGCTGTAAATTGTTAGATTCTTTGGGGGCGGCTAAGCCGTGGGTTTGGATGGTGGAAATATCTTCTTTGATCCGCAAACCAATAAATTGCCCGCCTTCCATAATCTGCATCGATGTACTTGCCACATCACCGTCGACTACGCCATGGCGCTGGATCACTAAACGTTCGCAGATTAAGCGACCTTTAAAGAAACCATCAACGATAAATTCCTGACACTTTATTTCACCCTCGACTCTGCCACCTTGTTCAACCGTAATATTCGCCTGGGAAAGGATTTGGCCACTGATAGCCCCACCAATCAATACATCACCAATAAATTCAATATTTCCCGTGAGTTTAGTCCCCCTGGCGATAAAGCTAAGTGTGGTGGGCGATTTTTGTGGAAAAAAAATTTTTTTGCCAAACATGATCATGATATTGCTCAATACAATGAGGGTCAGATAGTAACGTCAATTCCAGTATAAACTAAGGCTTATCCTATGCGTATTGCCTTAGCCTTTAGCTTGTTCATCCGCTTTGATCTGTATGGCCTGACTTGGGCAAGGGGCAACACAGGCACCACAGCCAGTGCACAGATTAAGATCTATCTTGGGTATGGGGGCTTTACCAATGCTAAGGGTGAAGGTAATGGCCCTAGGTTCACAGGCATCTTTACAACTTTGACACCAAATCCCTTGATAGGTTAAGCAATTATCTTGGACATGAGCTTTGTGATGCCAAGGTGTTTGAGTTAAATCGAACAGAGCTTCTGGGCAAGCTTTAGCGCAAAGCGTGCAGAAAGTACACTCGTTATCCTGAAAGGATAATTCGGGAAATCCGCCATCACCTTTGTGAATTATGTGGGTTTCACAGACCGTAATGCAGGCAGAACAGCGGGTACAAACATCGGTAAATTCAATTTCGTCGCGGACCCAAGGCGGCCTTATCGCCGTATTTTTACGGCGGTTAAAGAGACTGCGACGGCTATGATTAATGCTCTGCGTCATGTGGCTCCTCGATCAAGATTAAGCGGTCAAACCTTAAAGAAAAATGGCTTGGGGAAATCCACAAGCCATTGAGTCGACTAGCCGTGATAACCATTAGGATTACTTGACTGCCAGTGCCAACTGCTGTTCGCCATGTCTTCTAGGGTGTGGATGTCTTGCCAGCCGAGATCTTCCCTCGCATGGGTGGGATCGGCGTAACAGGCGGCAATATCACCGGGACGGCGGGGGGCAATTTGGTAGGCAATGGCTTTGCCACAGGCTTTCTCAAAGGCCTTGACCATATCTAATACGCTATAGCCTTGACCCGTACCTAAGTTATAGGTCACAAGTCCTGGCCGAGTGGCTAGCTTTTCAAGGGCCTTTAAATGGCCATTGGCTAAATCCACCACATGGATATAGTCACGTACCCCAGTGCCATCGTGGGTGGGATAATCATTACCGAACACACTCAGGGCAGGGCGCTTACCCACGGCAACTTGTGCAATAAACGGCATTAAATTGTTAGGAATATCATTAGGATCCTCGCCAATCAAACCACTGGCGTGGGCGCCAACGGGATTAAAGTAGCGCAGACGGGCGATATTCCAACTTGGGTCACTATGGTGAAGATCGGCAAGGATATGCTCGACCATCAGTTTAGATTGACCATAGGGATTGGTGGCTCCCGTTGGAAAATCTTCGGTGATCGGCAGGCTCGCTGGATCACCATAGACGGTTGCCGATGAGCTAAAGACAAGATTTTTAACCTTAAACTCCGCCATGACTTGGCAGAGTATTAAGGTTCCAGTGACGTTATTCTCATAATATTTGAGGGGCTTAGCGACGGACTCTCCCACCGCTTTTAATCCCGCAAAATGGATAACAGAGTCGATAGCGTGATCACTAAAGACCTTCTGTAACAATGCTTTATTAAGAATATCGCCCTGGTAAAATGTGACCGTTTTACCTGTGATTTGCTCTACACGGTTTAAGGCTTCGATGCTCGAATTAGACAGGTTGTCTAAGACGATCACTTCGCTTCCCGCATTGAGTAGTTCCACCACGGTATGGGTGCCAATATAACCGGCGCCTCCGGTCACTAAAATCGTCATTATTTCATTCCTTTTACAACGGTTTTTAAGTATTGAGCAAAATCATTGCCAATTTCGCTATGGCGCAGGGCATATTCAACGTTTGCGCGCATATAACCTTGTTTGTTACCACAGTCGTGGCTCTTACCTTCCATGTAGTAAGCGTTTACGGTTTCTTGCTTCATTAACATGGCAATCGCATCCGTTAATTGGATTTCATCGCCCGCGCCCGCTGGGGTTTTGGCCAGTAATGGCCAAATGGTCGCAGGTAACACGTAACGGCCAACAACGGCTAGGTTGGATGGCGCTTCATCTACCGCTGGCTTTTCAACTAGCTCAACTAATGCTTCAGACTCGCCGGGTTGAAGATCATGGCCATTCACGTCGGCAATACCGTATTGGTTTACTAAGTGGTGTGGTACGCCCTCAACCATGATTTGGCCCACTTGGGTTTCGTCGAATAGGTTCACCATCGCGGCCAAGTTGTCTTTGCTCAGATCGCAACTCGCATCATCAATAATGACGTCTGGCAGTAACACTGCGAAGGGGGCGTCTCCTACCACGGATTTAGCACATAAAATGGCGTGTCCTAGGCCTTTCGCCTGGGATTGACGCACGCTGATCACAGTCACGTCTTTTGGACAAATCGACTGCACTGCTTCTAATAACTGACGTTTTACCCGACGTTCTAGCTGGGCTTCTAATTCAAAACTGGTATCGAAATGGTTTTCGATAGAGTTTTTACTGGCGTGGGTCACTAGCACAATTTCTTTAATGCCTGCGGCGATAGCTTCACTCACAACGTATTGGATCAATGGCTTATCGACAACGGGTAACATTTCCTTTGGAATGGCTTTGGTCGCTGGCAGCATACGAGTGCCTAGGCCTGCGACAGGAATAACGGCCTTACGAATTTGATGATGTTTCATTGCGAACCTTTTAGGTCAAGGAGATGCGATTATTGGCCAATATTGTAAATGACCTACACAGAAAAGCTATTTGTAAACGCTGAAATTTATCGGTATTTCTGCGTTTTATCAGTCTATCGTTTTAGTTTTTTAGCTTGGGTGTCAAGCATTGTCTCCACTGTAGACGTTATAATCGCTCTCTAAGTCACCGTTTTTAATGAGTATGTAATATTTGCTTTACGTTTACGTCACAGCATGACACCAACAATAAACTGTGAGGGAGTTAACAAAAAACGAGGCTTAGATCACTATGGTTGGTATTAGCGTCAGCCATGAAGTGAATTTTATGACTAAAGATACAACCCACATCGCTCCCTATGTTGCGAGAAGAGCCGATGACTCTGGGTATATAGATTACCCGCAAGAAGAACATGAGATATGGAGCCAGCTTTATGCCCGCCAAGCGGTCAATTTGCCCGGTCGAGCCTGTAAAGAATACCTGCAAGGGTTAGATGCCTTGGCGATGCCAAAGGATCGTATTCCACAACTTGCCGAAATTGATACAGTATTGCAGGCAACAACGGGCTGGAAAACGGCCGCTGTGCCCGCGCTGATCTCATTCGGTCGTTTTTTTGAGCTTTTAGCCAATAAAGAATTTCCAGTAGCGACCTTTATTCGCCGTAAAGAAGAATTCGATTACCTGCAAGAGCCTGATATTTTTCACGAAATATTTGGTCATTGCCCTCTACTGACCAATCCATCATTCGCCCATTTTTCCCATATGTATGGCCAATTGGGCTTAAATGCCAGTAAGGAAGAAAGGGTGTTTTTAGCCCGTTTATACTGGTTTACCGTCGAATTTGGTCTGCTCAAGCCAAAGGATGGGCAACTGTGTATCTACGGTGGGGGGATCCTAAGTTCGCCCGGCGAGACCTTGTATGCGATGGAGAGCGAAGTGCCGGAGCGTAAACCCTTCGACCTATTGGATGTGCTGCGTACGCCCTACCGTATTGATATCATGCAACCTGTTTATTATGTGATTGAACACATTGATATGTTGGATGAAATCGCCAAAATGGACATTATGGCTTATGTCACTAAGGCCCGTCAGTTAGGCTTGTTTGCCCCTAAATATCCACCTAAGGCAAAGGCAAGTTAAGCCGGCATTATCAGAATGTCCCTCTGATAATGTCCCTCTGATTTAGTTAAGTAAAAAAGGCAACGATAGGCACATTATGTGTTGCGAAAAGATGCGTTGCGAAAAGGAGTATGTATGACTGCGTTATCGAATATGAAATGTGAAGCTTGTCAAGCCGATGCACCGAAGGTGACCGATGAAGAACTCGCTGAACTGGTGAGAATGATCCCCGATTGGAGCGTGCAAGTGCGCGATGGCATTATGCAGCTTGAGCGCGTGTACAAGTTTAAAAATTTTAAATTGGCGATGGCCTTTACCAATAAACTTGCCGAGCTTGCCGAAGAAGAATTTCACCATCCCGGCATTTTAACTGAGTGGGGTAAAGTGACAGTCACTTGGTGGTCGCATTCGATTAAGGGATTGCATAAGAACGACTTTATCATGGCTGCCAAGACAGACCAGTTATTAGATTAAAAAATTAAACTATTAAATCAGCGTCTTATTGCTAATTTGGCGCTGATTTTTGTTTCCTGTTACAAATGTGCTGTAAACTTGACTTGCCACTTTCGCATTTACCTTCTAACGTATATACGCCCAGCTACCAATCCTACCGCTTACGTCTGCGTAAAGGTGAGCGCTCTCATCCAGCAAAGAGCACTTTAAGCAAAGTGGATGGACATTAGCTCTGCACGGTTTATCCCAAAATTTAAATCAAAAAGGGAATATCAGTCATTATGCGCTTGGAAGTTAGCTGTCAAGATCGCGTGGGTTTAGCGAAAGATATCTTAGTCGTGTTAGAACGTTATGGCATTAATTTAATTGCCATCGATGCCAGTAACCAAGGCTTCTTGTACCTACAGTTTGCCGAAATCAGTTTTGAAACCTTAAGTGCGCTGATGCCACAGATCCGCAAAGTGGAAAGTGTCCACGATGTGCGTACTGTCTCTTTTATGCCATCGGAGCAGGAACACTACGCCCTCAAAACCTTACTTAAGACCTTACCCGATTCAGTGTTTTCCATTGATGCCAAAGCCCGTATTCGCATTATTAACGAATCGGCACTGTTGAACATTGGTATGTCAGAGCATGAAGTACTCGATGAATCATTAAATCATTGGGTACAAGGCTTTAACTTCAGCCGTTGGCTGAGCGAAAGCCAAGTACTCCCCCAGGCGGCCAGAGTGCAAATTGGTCCGAATGAATACCTCGCCGAGATGCTGCCTATCTACCTGCCCGATGAGGATGATAAAAGCATTCTAGTGGGGGCCGTAGTGTCGTTAAAATCCCCTGCGCGGGTAGGGAAACAGTTTAACGCGCTGCAAAATCAGACCACGGGCTTTGAAAATGTGCTCGCCAGCAGTGACAAGATGAAGGAAGTCCTCAAGCAGGCACAGCGTATGGCCCAGCTCGACGCGCCTCTATTAATCACAGGTGAAACCGGCACGGGCAAAGAACTGATGGCCAGAGCCAGCCATGATGCCAGTATGCGCCGTGAAAAACCCTTTATTGCGATTAACTGCGCCGCTCTGCCCGACAGCGCCGCCGAAGAAGAATTATTTGGTTACGTCAGCCAAGGTAAAGTGGTTAAACGCGGCTTTTTTGAAGAAGCCAAGGGTGGCACTGTGTTTCTTGACGAAGTGGCGGAAATGTCGAAGGCAGCGCAGGTCAAGCTGCTGCGTCTACTGCAGGATGGTACTTTCAGGCGCATCGGCGGCGATGAAGAAGTGCGTGCCGATGTGCGGATTATTTGCTCAACCCAGAAGAATCTCGCCGAACTTTGCCAAACGGGCGAGTTTAGGGAGGATTTATACTATCGCATTCATGTGCTTAGTTATCATATTCCCTCATTACGTGAGCGCAAGGTCGATATAATTCCGCTGACCGAAATGTTCCTCGAGCATTACAGTCAACAGCTATCGAGTCCGGTGCGGCGGATTTCGGCCCAGTGCCGGGATCATTTATTGACCTATGCCTGGCCTGGTAATGTACGGCAATTGAAAAATGCAGTCTTTAGAGCCGTGTCTATGTGGGATGGCTCTGCCGAGCTGACGGTCGAGCAGCTTAAATTACCGTCCTACGCCGAAGGGTTTGGCTATTTCGATAATGCTTTTGAGGGGAACCTTGACGATGCAATGAAGCAGTTTGAGGCGAGTCTGCTGCGGCGTTTATATCCGGCCTATCCGAGTACGCGGCAGTTAGCGAAAAAGCTGGGGGTGTCCCACACCGCTATCGCCAATAAGCTGCGTGAGTACAAGATAGCCAAGCGTCGCTAGGCCGAGTGCCTAGCTTGACGCGATAGATGTAACAGTATCGTTCCACTTAATTGCCGACTTTTTAGCCATATTGTTCACCTAGACATTGAAGTGTGTCAATTCGATCCTGGGTGTAATGGTTAGTTTACAAAATGTGAAATAATAGCGCTAAATGTGATTTTGCTCACGCTATAGGAATCTGGCCTTGCATCGGGTATTTCTACGCGCAGTAAATCCCTTTGGGCCGAATAATAGGGGCTTTCATTAGCGTAAACCCCGTGCAATTAACCGAATTTCAGTTGGCAAATCCTATAGTCCAACATAAAAAGACAGTACGCAGAGCCGTAGAAGCACAGGAGCAGATATGAAACTTGCAAGTTATAACAATGGACGCCGCGATGGTCAGTTGATGTTAGTCAGCCGGGATCTCACTCAAGCGGTTGCCGTTCCCGCGATTGCCCACACTATGCAGCAACTGCTCGACGGTTGGGATCTGTTAAAGCCCCAATTGCAGGAATTGTATGATGCGCTTAACGAGGGCAAATTAGATAACGCTCAAGCCTTTGATGAGGCTAAATGTTTATCGCCATTACCCCGCGCCTACCAATGGGCCGATGGTAGTGCCTATGTGAACCATGTTGAGTTAGTCCGTAAGGCTCGCGGCGCTGAAATGCCAGAAACCTTCTGGACAGATCCACTCTTTTACCAGGGCGGATCCGATAGCTTTATCGCACCTAAGGCCGATATCCCGCTAGCGAGTGAAGACTGGGGTATCGACTTTGAATCCGAAATCGCGGTCATTACCGACGATGTACCTATGGGCGTGAGCAGCGGTAATGCGGCTAAGCATATTAAGTTGTTGATGTTAGTGAATGATGTGTCACTACGTAACTTAATTCCTGGTGAGCTGGCTAAAGGATTTGGTTTCTTCCAATCTAAACCATCGAGCAGTTTTTCGCCTGTGGCGGTAACGCCAGATGAATTGGGCTCCCGTTGGGAAGATTCAAAGGTGCATTTACCGCTGATCACCCATTTAAACGGCGAATTATTTGGCCGCCCGAATGCAGGCGTTGATATGACCTTTAATTTCAGCCAGCTAGTTTCACATGTGGCGAAAACCCGCCCATTAGGCGCTGGGGCGATTATCGGTTCAGGTACTATTTCTAACTATGACCGCAGCGCTGGTTCAAGCTGCCTAGCGGAAAAACGTATGTTAGAAGTGATTGCCGGCGGCAAAGCCACTACGCCCTTTATGCGTTTTGGTGACACAGTGCGCATCGAGATGCTCGATGATAATGGCGCCTCCATTTTTGGTTCAATCGATCAAAAAGTGGTTGAATACAAAGCTTGATATTGCCCCTTCACGGAAGGTATCGATAATATCAACGGGGCTAATGGCCCCGTTTTTATAAGCTCTTTTATTTTATAAGGAAATGGTGGTCAGATGAAACTCTACGGTTATTGGCGCTCCAGCGCCGCCTATCGTGTTCGTATCGCCCTTAATCTTAAGGGAATTAGCGCAGAGCAACTGTCGGTGCATTTAGTGCGTGATGGTGGTGAGCAGCATAAAGCGGCCTATAGCGCCCTAAATCCTCTGGAATTGGTGCCCACCTTAGTCGTGGGTGATGAAGAAGATAGTGATGTGTTGTCTCAATCCTTAGCGATTGTTGAATACCTCGACGAGCTATATCCCCAAACCCCATTATTGCCGGCCTCGGCACTCGAGCGTGCCCATGTGCGTGCGATGGCACTGACCATTGCCTGTGAAATTCACCCGCTAAATAACCTGCGTGTGCTGCAGTATTTAACCCAAACCTTAGGGGTTGATGAGACGGCAAAAAATAGCTGGTATCACCACTGGGTTGCGAGTGGCTTTGCGGCCTTAGAAACTCTGCTTGTACGTCATAGTGGCCGTTATTGTTTCGGGGATGCGATAACCATCGCCGATATCTGTCTGGTGCCGCAGGTGTATAACGCCCAGCGTTTTAATGTGGATTTAACCCCATACCCTAATATTATGCGCGTGTGGGCCGAGTGTCATCAGCTTGCCGCCTTTGCCGAAGCTGCGCCAGAACGTCAGGCGGATGCGGTATAGCGTCCCCGGTGAAACAAGGCGATAACAGCGCGCCCCATGAACTTGAATTACAGGCTCGTTTACTCGAATGGGTAACCCAAGACAGTGAGCGGGTTAGGGCGCTTCAGCTTGCCGAGCAGTGCGCGGCAGTATATGCCATTTCGCAGTGGTGCCTTGCTGCGGGGTTTGTTCGTAACTTGGTGTGGGATCGTTTGCATGGCTTTGAGTCGAGCCCGCTAAACGATATTGACCTGATTTATTATTGCCCGCTAGACACTCGCCCTGAGCGGGATAGGGCAATTGAAGCCTATCTACGCCGTTTAGCGCCTGAGTTGCCTTGGTCGGTGAAAAATCAGGCTCGCATGCATCTTAAAAATCGAGACGCACCCTATATTTCTTGCCTCGATGCTATGGCCCATTGGCCCGAATTAGAAACTGCAGTGGGTATTTGTGCCTCATCCAATGGGCTGGCGTGCGCTGGCAGCATCCAATCTCCCTATCGACTTATCACTCCCTTCGGCTTGCAATCACTCTTTGCACTGAAATTAAGCCCTAATCCCCGCAGGGCATTAGCAATATGCCAGCAAAGGATCGCCGCTAAAGGCTGGCTTAGTCGATATCCTCTCCTCTGTCTCGAATAACGATTTTCTGTTGGTCATATTTTTATGGGCAATGGCTTCTTTGTGGCTAAAACGCTCCGCGATTTAGGGCATTGCTCTAGCCCTAGCTATGTAGCTTAAATGTTAAATCGTTTTTTGGGCGCTACCCATATCGAGGGGGTTTAGTGATGCCTAATAAATGGTACGGCTCACAAAAAATGAACCTGTATTATCAATAAATGTTCATATTGCGTGATCAAGATCCCATGTGTCATACCTAAAAATAAGTACAACGGCATGGCTTTGATTTGGATCAATAAAGTGGTCGTGTTTCTCTGGCAGTGTAGGCCTCAATTGTTAAGGATGTAATACAAAACAAAAACCTATGTTGTACATATGGAGTATGATGATGAATAGAACGACTGTTTCAACACTGATCGCTGCCACCCTTCTAGCCGCTGGTTTTACGGCTTCTGTTTCTGCACACCAAGCGGGCGATATTATCGTTCGTGCCGGTGTGGTCGTTGTTGCGCCAAATGAATCAAGCCAAGATGTCGCGGGTAACGGTGAATTTATTGTGAGCAGCGATACCCAGTTAGGTCTGAACTTCGGTTATATGTTGACCGATAACTTTGGGGTTGAATTATTAGCCGCCACACCCTTTAGCCACGATGTCTCTTTAGATGGCGTGGGTAAGATTGCCGAAACCAAACAGTTACCACCTACCTTAGTGGCTCAATATTATTTTGGTGATGCTCAATCTAAATTACGCCCCTATATTGGCGTAGGTGTGAACTACACCAATTTCTATGATAATGAGTTCACCAATGACTTAGGCGGTGCATTAACTGACTTAAGCATGAGCACCTCTTGGGGCTTAGCGGCTCAAGTCGGCTTAGATTTTCAAATGAACAAAAACTGGTTAATTAACGCATCTGTGTGGTACGCCAAAATTGACAGTGACGTGAAATTTAAACTGGCCGATGCACCCGTTACCATAGAAACTGATATAGACCCATGGGTCTATATGGTGAGTGTGGGTTACACTTTCTAATTATCTGATTGTAAAATAAAAAAGGAGCCGCAAGGCTCCTTTTTTATTTACTGATAAGACGCTAAGCTAACTTTTCGGTTTTTTAGCTTTCCAGTGGCGAGTGTTATAGATAAATTCCGGTAATAGCTTAGTGAGCCAAGCGACTAGGCGCCAACGTTTAGTCACATAAACGCGGCGTTTTCCCTGTTGCATGGCTTTTATGATCTGCGCCGCGACTTTGGGGAGAGGCGCAAGCCAAAGTGCGCTTTGCTGCATGGCGGCCTTATCAAGCAAACCTAATTGGATATCGGTAATGGTAATAGGCAATTTGAGGCGCTGGGCATGCATACTTAAGCCTTCAAGGTAATTTTGCCCAAAGGCCTTTGAGGCATGATAGGCCACACTCGGTCCTCCGCGCAGTCCCGCAATCGAATTGATTGCCGCCAGTTGTCCGTAACCTTGCTCGCGAAATAGTCTAAAAGCGGTATTGCAGATAGCGGCAAAACCTCGCACATTAACGTCGATAATGTCCTGCTCTGGCAGCCAAGGCAGATCGGGATCGTAGCTATTGAGGCCAGTATTGACTAGGACTAAGTGTGCACCATCTAGGCTATGCCAGACGGTTTCAAGTTGCTTGATAATGGTTTGAGGCTGGTCTATCTGCAGTGCAAATACTTGTACTTTTGTCGGTAATCTTGAGGCAAACTCCCGTAGCGATTCTGGATCTTGAGCAAATAGGGCTAATTCAACCTGTTGATCTGCCAGTTGCTTTGCAAGTTCGCGGCTTAAATGTGAGCTAGCACCCACAATTATCGCAGTTGCTTGGGTCATAAATTTTTCGGCAACGAAATGGTGGCTTATGATAGGAAGATATGTTCAGCAAGACAAGATTTATAGCACGGACATGTGGACATCTAGAAGTCTTTATGTATGATTAGGAGAAACAAAATGAGTCAATGGATAAACTTGAGTGTGCTGAGTTTTGTGGTGCAAAAATTCACCGCAATCGCATTAATCGCCGTGACGGGGCTATTGGCAGGTTGTGCAACCCCCAATGCGGTAGTCGAGATCAAAGGTGAGGCTATGTACCGCGAGCGAATCGCGTTGCCCAGCGAAGCCAAACTCATCGTTCAGTTGCTCGATGTATCTAAAATGGATGTGCCTGCCATAGTGATGGCCGAACGTGTGAGCCAAGGGGCACAAACCCCAACACAGTTTAGTTTTACTATGGGGCGAGATCAGTTTGAAGCTGGGCATACCTATGCCATAGGTGCAAGGATAATGCACGGTGATAAGTTATTGTTTATTAATACTCAAGCCTATCATGTCGATCTCAATTCGACAGCTGCTATGACCATAATGCTTGAGAAAGTCGGTGGCTAGTTAGCCCGCTCAGATGTGAGCTGACATACGCGCCGGATCCGTTGGTATTTACGAACAGAAGAGGCGCGGTATGCCGGTTAAAATTCCAGATCATCTGCCCGCGGCAGGGGTTTTAGAGTCAGAAAATATTTTCGTGATGTCCGAAACGCGGGCGGCGAATCAGGATATCAGGCCGATGAAGGTGCTGATCCTGAATCTTATGCCCAATAAAATCGAGACAGAAACCCAGCTTTTACGTTTACTCGGTAACACGCCGCTGCAGGTGGATGTGGATTTATTGCGCATTCACGATAAAGAATCCAAGCATACCTCCATAGATCATATGAATACCTTCTACCGTGACTTTGAGGATGTGCGCCACAAAAACTACGATGGACTGATCATTACTGGGGCGCCTCTGGGGCAAATCGATTTTGAAGATGTAGTCTATTGGGACCATATTCGTGAAATTATCGATTGGTCCCAAAAGCATGTCACCTCAGTGTTGTTTTTATGTTGGGCGGCCCATGCGGGTTTGTATCATCTCTATGGCTTACATCGAAAAATACTGCAAAAAAAGCGCTCCGGTGTATTTGTGCACCGCCGCACTTGCCAGCATTTTCCGCTGCTGCGTGGTTTTGACGATGAATTTTTTGCGCCCCATTCCCGTTTTGCCGAAATGGACCTAGAAGAAATTAGGCAACATCCACAGTTGCAAGTGCTCGCCGAATCCACTGAGGCGGGGGCCTATCTGGTCCTTAGCCGCAATAATCGTAACTTGTTTGTGATGGGCCATCCTGAATATCAAAAATCGACCCTAAACGATGAATATCGCAGGGATTTGGCCCAGGGCTTAAATCCGCATGTGCCACAAAATTACTATCGCAATAATGACCCCGAAGCCGAAGCGATTGCCCGCTGGCACAGCCACGGTAGCCTGCTGGTCAGTAATTGGCTCAATTATTACGTTTACCAGTTAACGCCCTACGATTTAAGCGATATGACGGCCATGACGCCGTGGGAGTCGCGCTAGCTTATTGTTTAGCATTTATTCTGATGTAGTCACATGGATGTGACTTAAGGTCACACTCATAGGTGCGCGCATGCGCTGCATTAACTTCTATATCCTCCGATAATCCTCTGAATTCAACTGACTCCGGTTAACACCTCCCAATCCCCGCTTGGCTGTAAATCCTTGCTGACATTTCCACCCGAGAAAATCTGCACATTAGACCAAGGAATACTTGCTTTACGTTCGCGTAAACGTCAGAGTGGTTTTATTGTCGATTTTATTAAACGTCCCGAGCCTAGCACTAGGCTGAGTGGTCAATTTAGGTTGGAGTCTCCATGAGTACTGAACAGTTAAATCAAGATATCGTTATCGTTGCCGCTAAACGTACCCCTATGGGCGGATTTCAAGGTTGTTTGTCATCCGTTGCATCACCGACCTTAGCCGCGACGGCGATTAAGGGCTTGTTAGCCGATACCCAATTGGCGGGTGAACATGTCGATGAAGTCTTGATGGGCTGTGTATTGCCTGCAGGTTTAGGCCAAGCGCCTGCACGTCAGGCGACTCTAGGTGCCGGATTACCGCTTTCTGTCGGTGCGACCACAGTCAACAAGGTCTGTGGCTCAGGTATGAAGACGGTAATGTTAGCCCACGATTTGATTAAAGCGGGCAGTGCAAAAGTCGTGATTGCAGGCGGCATGGAAAGCATGAGTCAAGCGCCGTATTTACTCGATAAAGCGCGTAGCGGTATGCGTATGGGCCATGGCAAAGTGCTCGACCATATGTTTTTAGACGGTCTTGAGGATGCCTACACAGGCGGTGCCATGGGGACATTCGCCCAGAAAACCGCCGATGAGTACGGCATTACCCGTGAGCAGATGGACGCCTTTGCCCTAAGCTCGCTCGAAAAAGCCAATGCCGCGATTAACTCGGGTGCCTTTAAAGCCGAAATTACCCCAGTCACCGTCAGTGATCGCCGTGGTGATGTGACTATCGATACCGATGAGCAGCCCGGTAATGCTCGTCCTGAAAAAATTCCTACGCTGCGCCCAGCCTTTAGCAAAGACGGCACTATCACGGCGGCCAACTCTAGCTCGATTTCCGATGGCGCTGCGGCCTTAATGTTGACCTCGCGTGGCGAAGCTGAGCGTTTAGGCTTAACTGTATTAGCGACGATTAAAGGCCACACCACCCACGCCCAAGAGCCTTCACTCTTTACCACTGCACCAGTTGGCGCTATGGCGAAATTGCTGGCGAATGTGGGTTGGTCAACGGATGAAGTCGATTTATTCGAAATCAACGAAGCCTTCGCCATGGTGACTATGCTGGCCGTGTCTGAACTCGGTTTAGATATCGCTAAGGTTAACGTTAATGGCGGCGCCTGCGCCTTAGGTCATCCTATTGGCTGCTCGGGTTCACGTCTGCTGGTGACCTTAATCCACGCATTAAAAGCCCGCGGTCTTAAGCGCGGTGTCGCCTCGCTGTGTATCGGCGGCGGCGAAGCGACGGCGATGGCGATTGAGGTTTAATCGCTAAGATTTTAGTTAAATCAACAAGGCTTAAATTAACAAGACGGGCTGGCAAGGGCAATCACATCCCTTGAGGATAATCATAATATCGCACCGCTAGCCTATCACTCTACAAGGAAAAGGATTGCAACATGACCACACAAGTAAAGCATTACATTGACGGCGAGTTTATCCAAGGTACTGGCACATCACAGATTATTGTCACCAATCCCGCGAATAACTCGCCGATTGCCGTGATTAATGCTGCCACTAGCGATGAGGTTCACGCCGCGATTGCCAGCGCCAAAGCGGCCTTTAAAACCTGGAAAGAAGTGCCTGTGTCAGAGCGCGCACGGGTCATGTTGCGTTATCAGCATCTGTTAAAAGAGCACCACGATGAACTGGCGACCATTCTTGCCAAGGAAACCGGTAAAACCTTCGAAGATGCCAAGGGCGATGTATGGCGCGGTATCGAAGTCGCCGAGCACGCCTGTAACGTAGCGTCATTATTGATGGGCGAAACCGTTGAGAACGTCGCGCGTTCAATTGATACTTATAGCTACACCCAGCCGCTCGGTGTGTGCGCGGGTATTACGCCATTTAACTTCCCGGCGATGATCCCGTTATGGATGTTCCCACTGGCGATTGCCTGCGGTAACACCTTCATTTTAAAACCTTCAGAACAAGATCCTATGACGCCGCAGCGCCTTGTTGAGCTGTTTGTTGAGGCGGGCGCACCAAAGGGCGTATTGCAACTAGTGCATGGCGATAAAACCGCCGTAGATATTCTGCTGGCAGACCCTGCGATTAAAGCGATTTCCTTCGTTGGCTCAGTGGCCGTGGGCCAATATATCTATAAAACCGGTACCGATAACTTAAAACGCGTACAAGCCTTTGCGGGCGCGAAAAACCACTGCGTGATTATGCCAGATGCGAATAAACAACAAGTGATCAACAACTTAGTTGGCGCTTCTGTGGGCGCGGCGGGTCAGCGCTGTATGGCGATTTCGGTGGCCGTGTTTGTTGGCGCCGCCAAAGAGTGGATCCCAGAATTAAAAGAAGCCCTAGCCAAAGTTCGCCCAGGTTTATGGGACGATAAAGCCGCGGGTTATGGCCCGGTTATCAGTCCTGCGGCCAAGGCACGGGTGCTGAAACTCATCGCCCAAGGCAAGGCCGAAGGCGCCGAGTGTTTGCTCGATGGCAGCGATTTTACCGTGGAAGGTTATGAGTCCGGCAATTGGATTGGCCCAACCATGTTCGATAAAGTCACTACCGACATGAGCATCTACAAGGAAGAAATCTTTGGCCCAGTACTGTGCTGCATGGAATCTGACTCCTTAGATGCGGCCATCGAACTCGTCAACGCTAGTCCTTATGGCAACGGCACTTCTATCTTTACCGCTAGCGGCGCGGCGGCCCGTAAATATCAACACGAAATTGAAGTCGGCCAAGTGGGGATTAACGTGCCTATTCCCGTGCCATTGCCATTCTTCTCATTTACCGGTTGGAAGGGCAGTTTCTACGGCGATCAACATGCCTACGGTAAGCAAGCGGTACGTTTCTATACCGAGACTAAGACCATCACTTCCCGCTGGTTCGAGTCCGATATCGCCGTGGCTTCTACGCCAAATATGAGCATTAACTTACGCTAAGCTCTGTTAAAGACACGGCGCCATTAAGGCGCCCAATTTATTCAATAAAAAAGTGACCACAGAGTCATAGGAGAGCCCAATGGATTTTAATTTCAACGATGACCAACGCCAATTTGCCGATCTGGCGCGCCAATTTGCCGCGGATGAGTTAGCGCCTTTTGCGGCTAAGTGGGATGAAGAACATCATTTCCCCAAAGACGTGATCCAAAAAGCCGGCGAGCTGGGTTTTTGCTCACTCTATTCGCCAGAATCCGAAGGCGGCATGGGCCTATCGCGCCTCGATGCCTCGATTATTTTTGAAGAACTCGCCAAGGGCTGCACCGCGACCACGGCCATGTTGACCATTCACAATATGGCGACTTGGATGGTGACAACTTGGGGGACGCAAACGCTACGTCAGACTTGGTCCGAGGCGTTAACCACTGGGCAGATGTTAGCATCATACTGCTTAACTGAGCCGGGCGCCGGGTCGGACGCCGCATCACTACAAACCAAAGCGGTACGTGATGGCGATGAATATGTGATTTCAGGCTCGAAAATGTTTATCTCGGGCGCGGGCGCAACTGAGCTTTTAGTAGTGATGTGCCGTACGGGCCAAGCTGGACCTAAGGGCATTTCAGCGATTGCGATCCCGGCCGATGCCGCTGGCGTTATCTATGGTAAGGCCGAAGATAAAATGGGCTGGAATGCCCAGCCGACTCGCCAAATCACCTTTGAAAACGTGCGCGTGCCAGTAGCTAATTTGCTCGGTGAAGAAGGCCAAGGTTTTACTTTTGCAATGAAAGGCTTAGATGGCGGTCGTATCAATATCGCCACCTGTTCAGTGGGGACGGCGCAGGCGGCCCTTGAGCGTGCAACTCAATATATGAATGAGCGGCAGCAATTTGGCAAACCCCTAGCGGCATTCCAGGCGCTACAATTTAAGCTTGCCGATATGGCAACTGAGTTAGTGGCAGCCCGCCAGATGGTGCGCCTCGCGGCCTTTAAACTCGATAGCGGCGATCCAGAAGCCACTGCCTATTGCGCTATGGCGAAACGCTTTGCCACCGATGTGGGTTTTCAAGTCTGTGATGCGGCGCTGCAAATCCATGGTGGATATGGTTATATCAGGGAGTACCCGCTGGAACGTCATTTCCGCGATGTGCGCGTACACCAGATTTTAGAAGGCACCAACGAAATTATGCGCTTAATTATCGCCCGTCGTTTGCTCGATGAAAATGCAGGACAAATCCTGTAAGTCAACGTGCAATATGCGTGACTTACCGGTTGGCGATAACAGAAAAGGAGTCTATAAAGATGGAATATTTAGTTGAACGTATCGAAGGCCACACGGCCATTCTGACGATGAATAATCCGCCAGCAAACACTTGGACCGCCGAGAGTTTGCAGGCACTCAAGACTAAAGTGCTTGAGCTGAATGCCAATAAAGAGATTTATGCCTTAGTGCTCACGGGCCAAGGGCAAAAGTTCTTTTCCGCCGGCGCCGATTTAAAGCTGTTTGCCGATGGCGATAAAGGCAATGCCGCGACTATGGCAAAGCATTTTGGTGAAGCCTTTGAAACCTTAAGCCAATTCCGCGGTGTGTCGATTGCCGCGATTAACGGTTATGCCATGGGCGGCGGTTTAGAAGTGGCGCTCGCCTGTGATATTCGCATTGCCGAAATCCAAGCTGTGATGGCTTTGCCCGAAGCGACCGTGGGTTTATTACCCTGTGCGGGCGGCACTCAAAATCTGACCGCCTTAGTTGGTGAAGGTTGGGCTAAGCGGATGATTTTATGCGGTGAGCGTGTCGATGCCACCCAGGCATTGAATCTACGCTTAGTGGAAGAAGTGGTCGAAACCGGCGAAGCCCTCAATGCGGCCATTGCCCTTGCGGCGAAGGTGGCGAACCAAAGCCCAAGCAGCGTCACCGCCTGTAAAACCCTTATCCAAGCGGGCCGTAGTATGCCGCGTATCCAAGCCTTACCAATAGAGCGTGAATTATTTGTCGGGTTATTCGATACCGAAGATCAGGCCGAAGGTGTGAATGCGTTTTTAGGGAAACGTAAAGCCGAGTGGAGAAACCGCTAATGACCCATGCAGTAGATCAGGCCACGACCACCCAAAATGTGGTGTTTCAGACCTTAGCCACCGCTTCTGGCAAGTTGATTGGAGTGGTGACACTCAATGTCGAAAAAGCCCTCAATGCCTTAGATTTAGACATGGTGCGCGCCATGACCGCGCAGCTCAATCTATGGAAGAAAGACCCCCTTATCGCTTGTATCGTTTTAGATGGCAGCGGAGAAAAGGCCTTTTGTGCGGGTGGTGATGTGCGCGCGTTATATCACGCGTCTGTTGCCGCGAAGGGACAAGTGACTGAGGTCGCTAAAGTGTTCTTCGAAGAAGAATATCGCCTCGATTATCTACTGCATACCTATGGCAAACCTGTGCTGGTGTGGGGCGATGGCATAGTGATGGGCGGCGGACTCGGTTTAATGGCGGGTGCCAGCCACAGAGTGGTGACAGAAACTTCGCGCATTGCCATGCCTGAGGTCACTATTGGCTTGTATCCCGATGTGGGCGGCAGTTATTTCCTCAATCGTATGCCGGGCAAGATGGGGTTGTTTTTAGGACTCACTGCCTATCAACTCAATGCCGCCGATGCCTGCTATGTGGGCCTTGCGGATCACTATCTAAATCGCGATGACAAAGAACTGATGTTCGATGCCATGGCCACCTTAGATTGGAGTGATACACCCGCCTTAAACCATCAACGCTTAGATAGCATGATCAACGAGTTATCTAATCAAGTGGATATCCCTAAGGGCGAAAGTGTATTAGCCGAGAGCCAAGACATTATCGACCGACTGATGGCGGGCAGCCTTGAGGATATCGTCTCGCGTATGTCGACGTTAGTGTCGGAGGATGCTTGGTTAATGAAGGCGCGGGATACCTTCCTCGCGGGCAGCCCGATCAGTTGGCACTTAATACATGTTCAAGCGCAGCTTGGTCATAAACTCAGCCTCGCCCAGTGTTTTCAATGGGAATTAACTGTCAGTGTCAATGTGTGTGCCCACGGTGATTTCTGCGAAGGCGTGCGGGCGCTGCTGATCGATAAAGACAGACAACCCCAGTGGCGTTTTAAGGATGTACAAGCGGTGCCTACGGCTGTGCTTGAGCAAATATTGGCTTCTCCCTGGGGCGAGGCGCATCCCTTAAGCCAGTTGAGCTAAGGTACTTAGATATTTAGGCACTTAGATAGTGAGAAACTTGGACATTTAATTGACTGAGTTTACGGCTGAGTTAACGGACTGAGTTAATTCGACCTAGGCTCAGTTAAGCTCGCTTTACTCTGTGGTAATGACAGCATTACCACTACACCCAAAAAGAGAACAGCACACAGGAGTGATGGCATGAGTACAGTAGCATTTATCGGTTTAGGTAATATGGGCGGCCCAATGGCGGCCAACTTGTTAAAAGCGGGCATGACGGTTCGGGTATTCGACTTAGTGCCCGAGGCGATGCAAAGCCTTGCCGACCAAGGTGCATTAGTGTCTACCACCGCCTGCGGCGCCGCGGCGGGTGCGAATGTGGTGATCACTATGTTGCCTGCGGGCAAGCATGTAAAAAGTTTATATTTAGGCAATGGCACAGACAAAGGCCTGCTCGACGTAGTTGCGGGCGATACCTTGCTGATCGATTGCTCGACAATTGATGCCCAAAGCGCGCAATTAGTGGCGGCCGAAGCGGCTAAAAGTGGCATCGAGTTTATGGATGCCCCTGTTTCTGGCGGCACAGCAGGCGCGGCAGCGGGCACCTTGACCTTTATTTGTGGTGGTTCGGATATTGCATTTGAGCGCGCCCAGATTGTGCTCAAGGCGATGGGCGTTAATATCTTCCACGCCGGCGGCCCAGGGGCGGGACAAGTCGCAAAAATCTGCAATAACATGTTGTTATCTGTGCTGATGGTCGGCACTTCTGAAGCCCTGCAAATGGGGATTGATCACGGTCTCGATCCCAAAGTGTTATCCGACATTATGAAGGTCAGCAGTGGTGGTAACTGGACGTTAGAGAAGTACAATCCCTGTCCAGGCGTGATGGAAACTGTGCCGTCTTCTAAGGGCTATCAGGGCGGCTTTATGGTAGATTTGATGGTTAAAGATCTCGGCCTGTCACAGGAAGCCGCATTATTGAGCAATTCCAGCACGCCAATGGGCGCACTCGCCCGCAGCTTGTATGTCAATCATGCAAGACAAGGTAATGGCCGCCGAGATTTTTCCAGTATTTTTGAACAATTTGCACCACTCAAAAAATAAACATTAAAACAAGGGATAACCAGATGGATTTAAAAGATAAGGTGGTCGTCATTACTGGCGGCGCGGGTGGTTTAGGCTTAGCAATGGCGCAAAATTTTGCCCAGGCGGGGGCTAAGTTGGCGCTTATCGACGTGGATCAAGAAAAGCTTGAACGAGCCTGTGCCGATCTCGGTGCCACCACTGAAGTCCAAGGTTATGCGTTAGATATTACCGATGAAGAAGACGTAGTCGCAGGCTTTGCCTATATTCTGGAAGACTTTGGCCAAGTCAACGTGTTGGTTAATAATGCCGGTATTCTGCGCGATGGCATGTTAGTCAAAGCCAAAGACGGCAAAGTGACTGACCGTATGTCATTCGAGCAATTCCAATCGGTGATCAATGTTAACCTCACTGGGACTTTCCTTTGCGGCCGTGAAGCGGCAGCCGCGATGATCGAATCCGGTCAAGCGGGCGTGATAGTGAACATTTCTAGCCTAGCGAAAGCGGGTAATATGGGGCAGTCAAACTACGCGGCCTCTAAGGCGGGCGTTGCGGCCATGTCTGTTGGCTGGGCCAAGGAGCTGGCGCGTTATAATATTCGCAGCGCAGCGGTCGCTCCCGGCGTGATTGCCACCGAGATGACGGCGGCAATGAAACCCGAAGCGCTAGAGCGGCTAGAGAAGTTGGTTCCCGTGGGGCGTCTAGGTCATGCCGATGAAATCGCTTCCACCGTACGCTTTATTATAGAGAACGACTATGTTAATGGTCGCGTGTTCGAAGTGGATGGTGGCATCCGCCTGTAATGGGGATATCCTATTAGTGTTAAGCAAAACCGAGTCTAGGCTCGGTTTTTTCTTTATTGCTAATATATTGCTGTAATTTGTCTGCCGCTGGTGAAATTTGCTTGCTGGAGTTGACATTTGGTTGTTAACCTTCAACAATCGCCATCCACTTTTTTACATAAGTTTACAAACATGTTTAACGACATGATGATGGAGTTAGTTATCTGAATGTCTTGGCAGGAAAAAGCCCTTTGGCTTGAGAAAATCACCAAACGTATGATGCTAATGGTTGGTACCTTAGGTGTATTAGTGATCTACAGTGGTTTCTTTTTCCTCCTATTTACGGGTCGTTCGCTGGCTGTCATTCCGTGGTTTTTCCTCGTGTCGCCTTGGATTTGCATTTATTTTGGTTTGACACAGGTGCAGCAGCTAAAAGTGTTAAATTGGTTTATCCAAAAATTTAAAAAATAGCCTAATGGCGCATTGAGATACCGTTGCGGTTTGTAACATGAGCAAACTTGGGGAAAAAATGGAATTACGACGCTATTTTCCATATCTGTTAAGCGCGGCTTTATTGCTGCTTAGCGGCTGTGAGCGTACGGATACACAGGGCTTATCCGTCAAGGAAAATGGCGATAGAATTGTTGCTCCCTATGGTAGCTGGCAATCGCCCCTTTCGGCTGCAGAGGTCTTTGAAAGGGTCGATGATATTGCCGAGTTACAGAGTGTGGGTGAGGCTATATATTTTTCCGAGTCCAGCGGTAAAGCACAGGGTAAGGTAGGGATTAAACGCCTCGATAAATTTGCCAATGTCACTGAGGTGGTTCTCCCTGAGTTCAATGCCAAATCCGCAGTATATGAATATGGTGGCGCGGCATTCTTAGGCATAGGTCAGAGCCTGTTCGTGACCAAACTGCAGGATCAGCTGTTTTATCGTTTTGCCCCCAATCAACCCCCGCTCCCCTTAACCCCGAATGGCACACGCCATGCCGATTGCATTTCCTATCCTAAGGGGTCACGCATTATCTGTGTGCGTGAGGATCACCGCCAAGGTGGGGAGCCAAAGGCGAGCCTAGTCACTATCAATCTGAACTTTGCGGGTGAGGGGGATACCTTTGTCTCTGGCCATGATTTTATCAGTTCCCCTCGGATTTCCCCCGATAACACTCGGCTTGCCTGGATCTCCTGGGAACATCCTTATATGCCTTGGGATAACAGTGTGTTGTGGCTTGGGGATTTAGATCGTAAGGGGCAGTTGCATCATATCCGCAGAATAAACACCCCTAAAGATTCCTCCGTAACTCAGCCGCTGTTTAGCCCAGATGGTCAGCTTTATGTGGTATCCGATATCAATAATTGGTGGAATATCTACCGCGTCACGCCTGAGGGCTCGCTCGCACCTGTGCTGGCCAAAAGCGCCGAGTTTGCCGTTCCCGATTGGCGTTTAGGGAATCATAATTACGCCTTTGAAAGCGCCAATACCTTGATTGCCAGTTATGTTGAAGGTAATCAGGCGGCGTTGATCCGTATACATTTAGACTCTGGGTTAACCGAGTCGTTAGCGGTGGATTTTGCTGAAATCGCCCAAGTGGTTAAGGGGGAGGACGGTGTCTATTTTGTGGGTGCTAAAGCCACCCCTGAAAAGGGCATTTACCGTGTCGTTGGCCGTGGTACTGAGCTAGTCTACGCCCCAGCGCTGCCAAAACTGGATCCTAACTATGTGTCGCGGGCGAAAAATATCGCCTTCACGACGGGTAAACATCAGCAGGCCTATGGCTATTTTTATGGGCCAGTGAACCCTAATTATATTGCACCAAACGATACGCGCCCGCCGTTAATTGTGATGTTGCACGGCGGCCCGACGGCAAGGGCGAGCCTCGCCTATCGCAGTGATATTCAATTTTGGACCAGCCGCGGCTTTGCGGTGCTCGATTTAAATTTCCGTGGCAGCAGTGGTTTTGGTCGCGCTTACCGCCAGAGTCTCTATGGCAACTGGGGGCAGAGTGATGTGGAAGATGCGATCAACGCGGCCAAGTATTTAGTGGCTAAAGGTTGGGTAGACGGCAGCAAACTGGCGATCCGTGGGATCAGTGCGGGTGGCTTGACTGTGATGTCATCCTTGGCTTTTTACGATGTCTTCCAAGCTGGGGTGAGCTATGAGGGGATCAGCGATTTTGAACAACTCGCCAAAGGCACCCATAAGTTTGAAACGGGTTATCTAGACCAACTAATTGGTCCCTATGCTGAAAATAAAGCCCGCTACCGTGAGCTATCGCCTTTTTACCATCTAGAGGGACTCAATGAACCTTTACTGATCTTTCAAGGGCTAAGAAATAAGATAGTACCAGCGCAGCAATCCCGGCAAATATATGAGGCGCTTAAGGCAAAGGGTGTACCTACGGCCTATGTAGGCTATGAGGATGAGCCCGATGAGGGCAGAAAACCAGAGCATAAGGCGGCGGGGTTAGAAACTGAGTTGGCTTTCTATGGCAAAGTATTTGAATTTACCCCTGCGGGTAAGCTACCAAAACTTGTGCTGGATAATGCATCTGCACTGCGGCGCAGATAAAGTCCTCTAGGCTAAAGCCGAGATCGCGGCATTGGTGTACAAATTTAAGGGATTCAATATCCTGCTGGCGATAGACGCGATATCCCGCTTCATTTCGACCGCCACAGACTAAACCAATATCGTGATAATAACGGATACTCTTAACGCTTAAGCCCGTCTGTTTCGCCACTTCACCTATCTTCATCTTGACCTCGGTTATTTACACCTATAATGCTAAGGTGAGTCGCCGATAAATTCATCCTTGACTCTCCCATAGTGGGAGACTCTATCTTAATCCTATCGTGTTTAAGTTCAACCAAGGAATATCCCATGTCTCAGATAAGACTCTATGTCGCCAATATGAATTGTGCCGGTTGTGTTGCCAAAATTGAAAAGGCTTTTGCTGCCCAGCAGGGTATCGAAGCTAGGGTCAATCTCGCCGATAAGCAAGTGACAGTGAACGGTGAAATGAGCACAGATACCGCATTGGAGCTGATGGCAAATGCGGGCTATCCGGCACAGGTGATCATCGATGCTAAGGCGGCAGCAGAGGAAAAGCGGCTAGAGGATGCGGCCGAATATCGCCTGCGGATGCGCCAAGCGCTAGCCGCGCTCGTTGTGGGCGTGCCTATGATGCTCTGGGGATTACTGGGTGGTGAGATGATGATCAACAGCCCCAGTATGCAGTTAGGTTGGGGCATTATGGGGTTGGTGACCCTTGTTTTACTGATCGCCACGGGCAAACATTTCTATCAAGGTATGTGGCGCGCGCTTAAGGCTAAAACCACCAATATGGATACCTTGATCGTGCTGGGTACGACTACGGCTTGGGCCTATTCCATGTTGGTGGTTTTGATCCCAACGGCATTTCCTATGGATACCCGCCATGTGTATTTTGAGGCGAGTGTGATGATCTTAGGCTTAATTAACCTAGGCCATGCCCTCGAGCTTAAGGCGCGGGGGAAAACCAGTGAAGCGGTGCAACGTCTGCTCGGCCTGCAATCTTCTACCGCTATTCGCATCGGGGAGAAGGGCGATGAAGAGGTTGAAATTAGCTTGCTAAAACTTGGGGATAAACTGCGTTTACGCCCAGGAGACAGAGTCGCTTTAGATGGTGTGGTGGAGTCGGGCCAATCACTGCTGGATGAAGCCATGCTCACGGGTGAACCTATTCCCGTATCTAAAAATATCGGCGATAGCCTCAGTGCCGGCACAGTCAACGGCAATGGCAGCTTAGTGTATCGAGTGACCGCTGGGCTTAAGGATACGCGGCTTGCCAAAATTATCGCCTTAGTACAGGAGGCGCAAACCTCTAAAATGCCCATTGGCCGGCTGGCGGATAAGATCTCGGCGGTGTTTGTGCCGAGTGTGGTGGTTATTGCGCTACTGGCGGCTTTGATCTGGTTCTTTGTTGGCCCCGCTCCCGCCCTAAGCCATGCGCTCGTGGTGCTGACCAGTGTGCTGATTATTGCTTGCCCCTGCGCCCTAGGGCTAGCAACGCCCATGTCAATTATGGTGGCCGTGGGCCGCGCCGCACAGATGGGCGTACTGGTCAAAAATGGCGAAGCCCTACAGAGTGCCAGCAAAGTCGATTGTGTTGTGCTCGATAAAACCGGCACAGTGACCTTAGGTAAACCCCAAGTGACGGATGTGAATTGGTCATCTGTCATTGCTGAAGAGGAGCAATTATCCCTACTCGGTGCGATTGCGAGCCTAGAGCAGCATTCCGAACATCCACTGGCGAGTGCGATAGTCCACTATGCCAAGCAATCCATAAGCCTATTGCCAGAGACGCAAGTCTTCACTAACCACCAAGGCAAAGGGATTGAGGGGCAAGTAGAAGGCGCGGCGCTGCTGGTGGGCAACCTCGCCCTGATGCAAGCCTTTAATGTGGCCGAACAGCATGGCTCTGGATTAGAGATTGAGGCGAGCTCACACTTTGCCAAACAAGGTAAAACGCCTATATATGTGGCCAAGGCGGGCAAGTTAGTGGCCACTATCGCCCTTGCCGATCCTATTAAACCCGATGCAAAAAGTGCGATCCAGGCTATGCAGCAACAGGGGATCCGTGTGGTGTTATTGACGGGGGATAATCCGTTAACGGCGCAGGCTGTTGCCGATAGCGTCGGTATTAGCGAAGTGATAGCCGGCGTATTACCCGAGCAAAAGCAGCAACATATTAAAGCATTGCAGCAACAGGGGCATATTGTTGCCATGGTGGGGGATGGCATTAACGATGCGCCCGCCTTGATGAGTGCCGATGTGGGTATTGCCATGGGATCGGGCACTGAGGTGGCGATCGAGAGTGCCGATATGACACTGCTCTCCCATCAGCTGATAGTGATTGCTAACTTATTGGCCCTGTCGCGGGCGACCATCACCAATATTAAGCAGAATCTGTTCGGTGCCTTTGTGTATAACAGTTTAGGTATTCCGGTGGCGGCGGGCGTGCTTTATCCCTTAACGGGCATGCTGTTAAGCCCTGTGATTGCCGGAGCGGCCATGGCCTTATCGTCGCTTACCGTGGTAACCAACGCCAATCGTTTAAGGAAACAGCAGCTGTAGCCTCTGCCTTGACGCCGATCCGATTTGGATTTCGCCGCCAGGACAAGGCGTTGCAGGGGAGAAGGATGAGGCCTTTTTAGTTGATAATTTAGCCCAAACTGCTATAGTGCCACGTTTATTTTTACCCCCTCAGGCTAGTGGAAATTGGTTTATGCTTATTTGCACTGCCAATAGTCTGGCCAACATTACTCGATTTGGAAGTTCATTTTGATCACAACAGCGAATATCACCATGCAGTTTGGCTCTAAGCCACTGTTTGAAAACATCTCAGTTAAATTTGGCGGCGGTAACCGTTACGGTCTTATCGGTGCAAATGGCTGCGGTAAATCAACCTTCATGAAGATCCTTTGCGGTGATCTAGAGCCAAGCAGCGGTAACGTATCTTTAGACGTCAACGAGCGTCTGGGTAAACTAAGCCAGAACCAATTCGGTTATGAGGAATACACCCTGATCGACACAGTGATCATGGGTCACCGTGAGCTGTGGAAGGTTAAGCAAGAGCGTGACCGTATTTATTCTCTGCCCGAAATGAGCGAAGAAGACGGCATTGCCGTGGCAAACCTTGAAATGGAATTTGCCGAGATGGACGGTTACACCGCCGAATCTCGTGCCGGTGAACTCCTGCTCGGTGTCGGTATTGGCATTGAGACCCACTTTGGTTTGATGTCTGAAATCGCCCCAGGTTTAAAACTGCGGGTACTGTTAGCCCAGGCATTGTTCTCCGATCCCGATGTACTGCTGCTCGACGAACCAACCAACAACTTGGACATCGACACCATCCGCTGGTTACAGGACGTACTGAACCAACGCGACAGCACCATGATCATTATTTCCCACGACCGTTACTTCCTAAACTCGGTCTGTACCCATATGGCGGACTTAGACTACGGTGAGCTGCGCGTTTACCCTGGTAACTACGACGAATATATGCAAGCGGCCACCCAGGCACGCGAACGTTTAATTGCGGATAATGCCAAGAAAAAGGCGCAAATTTCTGAGCTGCAAACCTTCGTTGCACGTTTCTCCGCCAACGCTTCTAAGGCAAAACAAGCGACTTCACGCGCCCGTCAAATCGACAAAATTAAGCTAGATGAAGTCAAAGCCTCTAGCCGCGTGAACCCCTTTATTCGTTTCGAACAGGAAAAGAAACTGTTCCGTAATGCCTTAGTGGTTGAAAATTTAACCAAAGGTTATGACACTCCGCTATTTAAAGATTTAAATCTGATTGTGGAAGTGGGTGAGCGTATCGCCATCCTCGGTGAGAACGGCGTGGGTAAAACGACCCTGCTGCGTACCTTAATCCATGATATCCCACAGGATGAAGGTCATATTCAATGGTCTGAAAACGCCAACATTGGCTACTACGCCCAGGATCACGAGTCTGATTTCGCGAACGACATGACTTTATTCGAATGGATGAGCCAGTGGCGCAAACCCGAAGATGACGATCAGTCTGTCCGTGGCATTTTAGGCCGGATGTTATTTGGCGCCGACGACATTAAAAAGTCGGTTAAAGTGTTGTCGGGTGGTGAGAAGGGGCGGATGTTATTTGGCAAGCTTATCATGCAAAAAGCCAATATTTTGATGCTCGACGAACCGACTAACCATATGGATATGGAATCTATCGAGTCATTAAACAACGCCTTAGAAAAATACGAAGGCACTTTACTCTTTGTGAGCCATGACCGCGCATTCGTATCGTCACTGGCAAACCGTATCCTTGAAATCACCCCCAAGGGTGTGAATGATTTCAGGGGCACCTACGATGAATTCCTCGCCAGCAAGGGTATCGAAGGCTAATTTTTTGCCTTAAGTGTACTAAAAAAACGCCGCTTATTGAGCGGCGTTTTTGTTTCTGGCGTTTGTCTTTGCGAATAGATAACGGCTATAGCGCCTTATCCGTTGGCTTTTGCTCTACCTAAATCACGCCGACGGTAGCAAAACCTCTGGCTTAGCCAACCCTGAGTTATGCCTGCCAGTATAATAAGTCCCATACCACTGAGCTGCTGCGCCGTTAAGGCCTCATTAAATAGCCACCATGCCAGCGTCACTACTACGACAGGTTCCACATAGGAGAGTGTGCCATAGGTGACCGAGGGCAGTTGGCTTAGGGCTTTTACCGCAAATAAAATCGCTAAAAACCCCGGAAAGAAGCCAATCGCAAGCAGCCAAGCAAATTGATTCAGACTCGGCACTAAGGGCGTGGTTAACACTAAGGGCAGTAAGCAGAGGGCGCCGACACTGAGCTGGACTAAGGTGCTTTGATAGGGCGAAGCGGCACTGGGTTTTCGATTGATTAAGATAAAGCCGCTATAGGTAATTAGCGCGAGCAGCGCATAACAATATCCCACTATTTCAGAGTCATATAGCGATTGGCTCGATGTGACGGGCAGCATTAATATAAAGCCCGCTAAGGCGAGTACCACGCTTGCCATACTGAATCGGTTGAGTCTTTCATTAAACACAAAGTGCGCAAATACCGAAGACACCACAGGCGCGAGGTAGATAATCATAATCACGGTCGCCATTTGAGTGTATTGAATGGCCTCGATATAAAAAGCCATAAATCCCGCGAGCATAGCGCCATTAATCAAGGTTCGTTTGCTGGGCCTATGGCGGATCTCCTGCCGCTTGCCGTTAAACACCATGTAAGCGGTTAAAAACAAGGCGCCAAAGAGTAAACGATAAAAGGTAATGTGTTCGGCGGGCAGGGCTGCAAAGCGGGCGAATATGCCAATAGTGCCCATTAAAGTGGCAGCCAATAGGGCAAAGATTAAGGCCAAAGCGGGGGGCGGATTCATGTGTCACCTTATAGCGTGCGATTGCGTACCGTGGAAGGACTCCAAGGGGTAAGGACGCTGAGTTTGCCCTAAAATACGCCGCTAGGCTAGCAAGGTATTAGATTACACTGTGGTGATCGTGCTAAATAACTGATCCTAAGTATGCTACATCGCAGGGTATCGCACGCAGGCACGCCATGAACTCTTCCCTGAGGGCTCCACCGTGCCATCCATGGCGCAGAGGGCCAGCTTAGCGATACCCTGCTCGACCTATAAAGTCACCCACAATTCGAAACGGCTATTTAGGGCCAAAGGCCGCTTATGCCATTAATGGCAGAGTGGCATTTGTTATCGACGATATAAGGGGCGCGCCTCTTCACTCCTGATTTCGCTGATACGAATTTCGGCGATTAATCGACTCGGGGTAGATTGGCTGATAAAGCAATCAAAGGTCAGTTCATTAGCGAGCTGTAAATGAACATGGGAACGGTTCGGGGTGAGGGATTTTAATATATCAAAAGTTAATTCAATATCGGGTTTTTCTTCGGCAATATAGTTTGCTTGATAAATAAAGTGTGGCCAAGTGTGATTGTTTGACTCAATGATATAAGCGCAACGCTCATTGGCGGGAATACTATTGGGGAGTTGTTTGTTAAAGTTATTCGTGTTTAAGGCATTTTTAATAAATTGATATTCGGTATCGTTAAAAACAATCAGCATCACTTCTTGTCTTACTGAATAAAACGGGTTTGAATCGATATTCATTTGTGGCTGTTTATCTGGATAAGTATAAAGATTATTAGCAGCGATGGATGCTTGAGCATATGGCTGCCGATAATAGTCTAGGATTTGACTATCTATTAAGCAGTTTTCAATTAAACTGATGTTGGTAATCTCCCCCTCGAACAATGCAGTTTCAGCGCATATGCCCTTTAATGTATTTTGAACCGTTAAGGGCATAATTTGCTGCTGAAGTTCGACTTCATCCCCATCGATATAGCATTTTAGCCTATGGTATTGATAGCTGATGGATAATAAATGCCAATAATCATCATTGAGTCCACCTGGAATTGATATCATTTCAATAGACAATAACCGACTATTAACGACCGATTCAATATGGCCAATTGCATTAATTTTTACCATAAAGCCGGTATGATTGAACTCACTCAAATATTGAAAGACCAACCCCCCATGTTGGGTTTTTATCCAAGCTTGAAAGGTGAAAACATCGAGTGTCCCCGTGCCTAAGAGGCGTATATTAGCCGTATTTTCTGGCGTCTCTTGAGCTATATCTTGAGATACACCTTGAGTTAGGCTATTCGAACCAGAATATAAGCTTTTTGAGGTTTTCATGGGCGATATCCTTGGGTTATGTCATGTATAACCCTTTGGCTTTATTTCCGATAAACACCATCACAGGGAGGCATTAATTCTATCGCGACCATCGGCCTTAGCACGGTAAAGGGCCGTATCGGCGGCGCACAGCATGGCGAGTGAGGTGCGGAACTGTCCGTTGATTTCACTGGCAATGCCTTGGCTGGCACTCACAGCGACATAATCGCGCAGCCCTTGCTCTGTGAAGCGCAGGGCATTAATGCCTTGCTGGATTTTTTGCGCAATAGTGAGTGCCATTTTGGCATTGTGATTAGGCAGGATTAGCGCAAATTCTTCGCCGCCGTAGCGGGCGGCAAGACCAATGTCGATAGGCACAATAGTGGCAATCACTTTGGCAATTTTTCTAAGGCATTCATCACCTTGGATATGACCAAACTGATCGTTGAACACTTTAAAATAATCCACATCGATAATGACTACGCTGATGGGGCGCTGTTTGGCGGTGCATTCTTCCCAGTGCTGTTGCAGCATTTCATCGAAATAGCGACGGTTGGCCAGTTGGGTGAGGGAGTCGGTGGCGGCTAACTTGCGCAGCTTTTGGTTTTCCGCCTTATGCTGAGTTAAATCGTGCATCACCATGACGAACATAGGTTCATGGCTGGGAATATAAGAGATGGATAACTCAATATCTTTGGCCTTGCCAGAGGCGCAGATCAGAGTGGTTTCCTGCGCGGGGTGCTGCACGGGGTGACCACAGTTGGTGCCTAGTTGCACATCGTGGCTCAGGAGATTGTCATAGCGCGCTTGATGATGTTCGGTCAAAAAATTGCGCCAGTCTTGACCCTTTAAACTCGCCTGCGGGCAATCGAGCAGCTCGGCACTGCGCCGATTGCACGAACGGATAAACCCATTGGCATTCACTAAGATCACAGCCTCGGTTAAATGTTGAATAAAGATCTCAATGGTCTCGAGGGAAGAATGCTCGAAAAAGTTCAGCGGTAGCTCGGCACTCTTTGCAGGTTGAGTTGCGGGCAATGCAGCATCATCGACAATGGATAAGGCGGGTTGTTGGCGAGCCAGTTTCGGTGAGTTTGTCATTGTTATCTTTCTCCGTGAACTTTAATCATCTGCGCTAGGCGCTTTTCTGAGGATGACTTTATTCTGGCGGAAGAAAAGATACCTTCTGCTTACCTTCTGGTTTAACCTATTGTTTATAAATGAATAAAAATTAGCTTTCGAATGATTTAGGGTAATCTTCACGTCGATTCGGCGCGATTTGTGTCGTGTAAAGGTGAAATAATGCGCAAATTTGCAAAGAAGAATTGGCTAAAAGGGGGGGGGTAATTGGCTAGCTAAGGCGTTTGGCAGCGGCAAGCAGAGGGGGTCAGGAAGGAAAAAAGGGGGACTGCTCAGCAGTCCCTTTATCAAAAATTAGTTTTGTGGGCGATTAGTAATTTCAGGATCAGGACTTACCAACAGCAAATCATTTTCCTCTGTGGCAAAAATAAATTGATACTTGCTGACACCGCTATTTTGAATATTGTTTTGCAATTGGATGCTTTGGCCATCGGCACTGACGCTGACCGTCTCAATATGTCCATCAAAGGGATTGGTAAAGCCAGCGCCAGTTAAGCGCAGTCCCTTAGGTGATGTTGGCTGTGGGACTAACTGGTAAGTGATGGTGGCATTTTCAGTGAGTTCCACATTGCCATCACATTCAATTCCCGCTTGGGCATAGTGGAACTGCGCCTGCTTTTGACTATCGAGGGTGACCATTAACTCAATCGGGGCGTTGGTGGCACACACTGGCAGGGCTGTATTGTTTAACAGTAATGTATCAGACGCAGTCACTATGGCGGCGCCTTGATATTGGGCGATGTGTGTTTGCTGACCAAACAAGGCCAAAATGTGATAGACCTCGGTGGCGGTCAAGGGGGCAGAGAGTAACTGTTTATCAAAACTGATATTTTGGCCCTGTGCAAGCCCAGTGATGCTGTCGAGGAACAGCGGTAAGTTACCGGCTAAGGCGTCCAGTGGTGACGGTGCATTGAGAAGTTGCTGTAAATCGGCAGGGGTTTTCACTGGCGCAAGGGCTTGGTCGATTTCAACTTGAGTCGCGGCCTGAGCGGTTAAGGATGCGGTGATGAGTGCTAGTGTTATCAGCGTTTTTTTCATTATAATTCCATTTAAATTCAATTAGTTTTATGTATTTAAGTATGATTGTTGGGGCTAGTAAAAAAGAGACAGGGTTGGCTGTCCCAAATCAACTTTAGTCTTGACCACGATTGATAATCTGAGGATCTGGACTTAACACCAGTAAGGTATTCGTGGTATTGCTCAACACAAATTGGAACTTAGTGGTGCCTGGTGTTCTATCGAGATCCACGACTTGCACTAACATACCATCGCTGCTAATGGTCACTGCATCGACAATTTCATCAAACGGGGTCACAAAACCCACACCGACAAATTTTAAACCTTTACCAGTCTGATCATTAAGCAGGTAAGTAACTGTACCCGCTTGAGTAACAGTCACATCACCTGGGCACTGTTGACCGTCTGCATCGGTATAGATAAATACAGGTTCACCATTTTCTAAGGTGACATTCACTTTTACAAATTGAGCTAAACCTTGTGGTGCTAACATATTAACTTCCTTTTCTTGGGTTAAAATTTAATATTATCTATGTGTGATTTTAACAGTAAGTTCTCTAGTGACTTATCTTTTGTAAATTCTCCTAAACAATCAAGAGATTTAACATAAGGCACTGTGAATTTAGGTGATTTTTCCTTTTTTACTATGGGAAATAGTAAATTTTTTGAGATGTTGCAGAGATCATGCAAGGTATTATTGTCTTTAGCTATCTTAGCTTCAAGAAGAATGCTTTTAGATAAGCTAGAAATATAGTGAAGGTTTTGAGTAAATTTTTTTGATAGTTTAAGATACTCTTCTCTTGCTTGTAAGGCATAGGCTAAGCTTTCCTTCATTTTACCGTGGCGTTGCAGGTATTGAGCGGATGCAAGAAAATAATTTGCATAAACTTCATCTCTTTTTTGTGAAGACGCTAAGTCAATATCTGAATCAAGGATGTTTTTTAAATTATTGAGGTCATCATTTTCAGTGTCTGAAAATGATAAAATCATGAATTTGAAATAATATTTTTGCTTTTTCCAAATATCATTTTGTGGGTCTAACATAAGTGCATTAGATATTGCTTCAAAGCCGAGTTTAGCCTGTTGAAGGGCCTGTTCAGGTAGGTTTTGATAATCATATAATTCAGCTAAAATTTGATGGCTACCTGATAATCTATCTAATATATATGGCTGTTTGATATTTTTGCTTAATTCTTGTTGGAGCTGAGTGTGGATTTGTATTGCGGAAAGTACATCACCTTGTGAAACCGCAGCACTCGCTAACCAAGATCTTGTATCGGCCACATCTGCAATTAACTGACTATCCTCAGGCGCTTTTGCCAAGGCGAGCAATTTAAGTCTTAGCGACTCCTCAAAATCTTGCTGTGCCTTAGCAAACTCCTGTTGCTTCATCGACACTGAGCCCAAGGTGTTATGGGCATAGGACAGCTCCATCAGCGCATCTTTATCCTCTGGCGCTAGGGCATACATGGTTTGGCTATAGACTAAATACTGTTCGAAGAAGGGGCGCGATGCGGCCCAATCACTCACATCATATTTAAGCTGACCCAACCAAAAGGCATTGGCGCCTAAGGTTTTTAGCAGGGCTAAGTTGTCTGGCTGCAATTCGAGCAGCGGCAGCATTTTTTCTTGCGCTGCGAGTAGAGCGCTGCGGGCTTCATCGATTTTATTGCGTGAATAGGCGACTTCGCCCATGGCCTCTAAGGTCTGCCCATGTTGGAAGCGGGCATCGAAGCTTAAGTACTTTTCATCGTCTTGGCTGGAAAAATCCGTGAAATATTCCAAGGCCTTATTACTGATGCCATCGAGTAAGTCCATCCGGCCGATACCGCGCATCTTATCGGCGAAGTCACCCACCATAAACCCGAGCAGATCTTCGGCGGCGAGGCGTTTTTGCTGGGCCAGCTTTTCGGCTTCGATACTGCGAACGCTCATCATGACTGAGGTTAAGGTGAGGACGCACAGCAGGGCGACTGTGATGCGCCTCGTCCAGCGCAGCATAGTGGCGCGTTTGCTGGAAGCGGCAATAAAGTCGGTTTCCCGCTCGTCTAAGTCAAACAAGGGGTTTTGCCTGAGGCTTTGGGCCTCTTTTAAGGGCTTTCCCTCGGCCAGCAAATAGGCGCTGTGTTTAGCTTCGCTTAGCCAGCGTTGGGATAAATGCTGTAGTCGGCTCTTAATGCTAAGGCTGTCGTTATGTTCGCTGATCCACGCCGTTGCCCTTGGCCAGCGGCGCAGCAGAGCTTCGTGGGCGATGCTAAAACAGGGCTCACCATTTTGCAGATGGGACACAAATAAGCGGCTATCGACCATGGCTTGCACTAGGGCGGTTTCGGCCGAGTTTTGCAACTGTGACCAGCGGGCGGTGCGGCTAGTGATGGATTTTTCATCCTCACGCAGGGTGACTAGCAGGGACAAAATCCGCGGCAGACTGGCTTTTTCGGCCTCGGTTAAATGGGAGATGGCCTGTTCGGCATTTTTACCGATAGCGCCTTCGATACCGCCTAAGGTGCGATACACAGAGACTAATAGTTTGTCATCGTCGCTTCGCTGTAAATACAGCGCCTGCAAGGTGTATTGCAACATAGGCAGCGCATCTGGGTTGCTGGCGGCATCGCTACAGAGCATTTCATCGAGCGGCATGGCGGTGTCGCTATCGATTTCCCAAGTTAAATTGGCGGCAACGGCTGGCAGGCGGATCATCTGCAGCAGCTCGGTGCGTGTCGGCGGCGCTAAGTCAAAGTGTGCGCCGCGAGATTTGCCGGCCATTAAGCTTGGGTAGCCCACAAGTAAAGGATAAAAATCGTTACGACAGGCACTGATGATAATCACGGCCTTAGAGGTGGCGAGTTGTTCCAGCAGTTCAACAAATACTGTGCGCTCGGTGTCGCTAAATAGCGGCGATGATAATAAGACCTCTAATCGGTCGATAAATAAGGCAAAGCGTGGCGTAGCATAAGTCTGATTTTTAAGGCTTTGTTTGCATATGTCGACAATGCTCTGCGGATCTTGCTCAAGCTTGGCGGCAAGCGTATCGGCGCTCATTCCCTCAAATACTGGGGTGTCGTTTAGCTCCCAGTCGAGCATGGCACTGGCCAGTACGGTGAGCAGTTGTCCCTTGCTGACATCGGCAAAATCGAGGCTGCTATAGGCCACAACGCCGACGCCATTAAAGCCATTGGCGGCCATGAGGTTGGGCAATACACCGGCATTAATTAAGGAGGATTTACCGCTACCACTGGGGCCTAAAATTAAGCAGAAGGCGCGGCCAAATTGGATTTGTTGGCTAATGCGATTCAGCAGCGTGCTAATTTGTTCGCTGCGGCCGAAGAACACGTCGGCATAGTTGGCGCTGTAGGCTTGCAGACCCGGAAATGGCGAGCCATCTTGCCAGGTTTGTGGCGTGGCGCTGGCCTCGTGGCCGACGGGAAAACGAACCTCGGCTAAGGTGCGATAGCCGCGTTTGCGTATGGTTTCTATATAGGTGGGATCGGTGGCGCTATCGCCTAATGCTCTACGTAACTGATTGATAATTTTATGTAGTGGGTTGTCGCCAGTATCAACACCCGGCCAGCAGTGGCTGACTATTTCATCACTGCTGATGACTTCGCCCGCCCGTTGGCAGAGAAATAACAGCACATCCATCGCCTTGGGCTCAAGCTGTTTAACTTGCTTACCCAGAAGCAGGCTGTTGGCGCTGGGATTGACTTGCCATTCACCCAAAAAAAATGTGCTGTCACTCATAGGATTTCCATTGCTTGAGCATCGACTCTAGCGGGGAATAAGGAGCCGCGAGTCGCTGTTATTTTTATTGTTAGCGCGTTTTGTACATTGATTGTCATCATTTCGCATGACGTCAAAACATTGACATTATGCCTAGACCCTTTGTTATTTAAAAGGAATAACCCTAGGTAATCAATGTAAATTTTATATCGGCATTGTGACGCTATTGCATGGCTTGGCACTCTGTTTATCACAGGGTTGTGAGTTTGAGCTGTAGCGCGGCAATCTTTGTTATTAAGTTGAGGCGGCTTGCGGCTGTACTCTTGGCTCGCAACAGTGCTCAAAAAAAAAGAGTGCCCAAGGTGGGCACTCAAAGCGGTTGCGAAGGGAGAAAAGGGAAGGGTTTGGTTCAATTGAGTTAGCGAGTAAGCACCAGTGCGTTGGCCTGAAAACTTAACCGCGCCATTTGCCCTTGATCCTGCAGCTCTAGCTCGTTGAGTTCGAAGGGCGGTTGCAAACCCGATGCTTGGATTAGCTTTGGGTCAAACATCAGCTTGAGTTTGGAGGACTCTGGCGTTAACCAGTTGGCCGCTTGGGTGCGCATAATCGCGACTCTTTGCCCTTCGGCATTGGTGCCTGTGAGCACGCCGCTTAAGCCAAAACGCCCGGTCTCGGCGATGTTTAGCTCAAAATTCACTTGGTTGGGTAACCCCTTATCCCACACGGTCAGCACTTCTGGCTTGATACTGGCCGAATTCACATAGGACTTAAAGACGGACTTCACCGTGCGCTGCACAGGGCGGCCATCGACTTGGGTTTGTACTGTGACTTCAATTTCACTGAAACCCGCATTGCTATTGGCTAGCTGCATGCCTTGGGGGATTTGGGCTTGCCAAGTATCGCCTCGTTTCACCATGGCAATAGTCTGGATTTCGCCATCGGCTTGTTTGAGTTTGGCCTGAGGCGCAAATTGATTATCACTTTGACTTAAGGCGAGTTTGATACCAACGCTTTGCGCATCGGCCGCGACCGCTGTGGGGGCTTTCAGACTCAGTTGATAGGGCGAGCCTTTTTCCTTCACATTCACTAAGTAATTGGCGCTAGGGGTTAAAGGTTGATTGACTTGGAGGCGATATTCTCCGGCCGTGGCCTTTTCAGACATTTGCAGTGCGCTGGAATCATCGACCAGCCCCGCGCTGGCTAAGGCTTCGGCGCTGACCATAGATTTAACCAAAGACTCGCTGGCTTGTGGGCTGCTGGACGCAGCTTTGCCCTGTGGTGCTTGGCCTATCCGCTGAATTTGTACGCGTTCGGGGGCAATGGCCTCGGCGTGCATTAGGGCACCAGAACTTAAATCACTACGGGGCGCAATACGTACTAAACTCGCCGCTTGGCTCATGGTCAGCGTCACGCCCGCATTAAGCTCGGCGCCAGTGACATTAAGCCAATATTCATCACTTTGGCTTGCCTGCTCAAGCACGGGCTGACTGGCTTGGTATTCGCCGTAGAGTGGGCTGATAAAGCTGACGTAATCGGTATTGGTATTGATGGGCGCTAGGCTTGGGGAGACGATTTCAGTGTCGACAAGATCGGTATCGCTTGGCACGGTTAAGGTTAACCCCTTGGCATACATAGGGCTGGCTTCTTTTTGTGGCTCAGGTGTCGACGCTTCATCCTGACAGGCACCGAGCAGGCCACCTAAGATAACGAGGCTGACCGCTTTGCTTAAGGTGCGGAGTGTAAATGTGTGCATGGGAAACTCCTTAAATATGATTGCGGATCAGCGTGTCTAGATTGAAGCACGCACGGCGGCTCTGCTGATGGCTCAACGGCTCTTGGCCGCCGGTCTTTTGTTTATCGGTAAACCAGACAGTGCCTGCCGCCTTTTGCGAGCTGCAATTTAAGAAACCGTCGGAGCAGCTATCGAGCCAGTTTTGGGTGGTTTCGAGTGCCACCTGATACTGATAACCCGCGCAGTAGCTATCGCTATCCCAAATCGCGGAGTCCACATCTGAGCCAACGACAACTTCGAAGGGCTTACCTAAGGATGGGCGACCCGAAGTGCCATAGAGCCAAGTGTTATTGTAGTTGGCCATCCAGCCAACTTGCTGTTGTTTCACCGCATTGCTGCCATAGCCGAGGAGCCAACCTAAGCTGGTTTCGAAGACATTACCTTGGTTAACGGCATCGGCCAGCGGCGTACCAGCACTGGAAGGTGCGAGGGCGATAACCTTTGAGGTCGCGTTGATCACCGCGGGATAACGGCTATCCCAGGTCGGATTAGATAAAATCCAGCGCACGACGTTACCGCCATTGGAGTGGGTCAGCAGGATCAAGTCGTCGATATTTTTGGCTTGGATAAAGCTATTGAGCTGGGTAGCGAGGCATCCTGCGGCAGTTTCTTCCCACATATACTGGTCAAAGTCGCAGTTGATCACTGTGTAGTTGTTGGGCACTGGAATACCTTGGCGCACCGAATTAACAAATTCGGGCGTCCAGTAATCGGCTAAGGCATTGGTCTGATGACCCGTACCGTGGATAAAGGCAATACCAGTTGCGGCTAACGTCGCTGGGCTGACAGCTAACAGACCCAAGAGCATAAGGGCTTTATTGATCTTCATGGGTATATCTCGTGTTGTTGGTCTTATTGAGAGTGGCCGCGCAGTCCGTTGCAACTGTTTAGGACAAATCGGTAGAGCGGAGGATTTGTCTTAAATTAGTGTGAAATCGGCTGACATGGCTCTGTTTATATGCGCTTAAGCGCGGGTTACTCATTTTGGGTAAAACATGAGTTAAGGCCTGAATACGACGGGATAGTTTGAATGCACTCGTTTACTGCTGCATCAAATGCGATAGATGCAAATAGGCAATTATCAACAGGGCTTAACTCAAGTTTATTAACCTAAACGCAACATTTTGTGCTGGCAAGTAAAAAAATCACCATAGAATTGAACAGCATGGCGGCATTTTCAAGCATGCGTTTTAATATCAATTTCGGGGTCGATAAGGTAATGATAAGCAATGACTAATAAATGGTACTGTGTTTTATAGTGTTTGAAATATTGGCCTGATTAGGTAAAAGAATTTTCTGTGACACTGGCTTTGTGTTTGAATTAATAGGTTTATCGTTCTGTATATAAAGGTTTTTTAGATAAGTTCGTTAAACTTCACCACTCGCTTTGGGAGATTGGCATCGGCTTAGTGCATTTAAAGCGTAAACCGATTAGGCTGAGATAGTAGATGTCATGCGACATGGGTAGGCCTAAAAAGACAAGGGAGAATAAGTTTGACGATAGAACATCATGAGCTGGTGAACTGCTTAAGTGGGCTGCAATGCCGCACTAATTTCACCATAAAAAACATTACCGAATACATGCTGCCAGAGACCAAAGAGGCCTTTTATTTACACCTCGACGGTAAATCCCCCAATCTGATTATTCGTCCTGCCTTTGAGGTCTTTTCCGGCGAATTAGCCACGATTGCTGGTGTGCATGCCAAATATGATTATTTCCACAACGCACAGATGACGCGTTTCCCTAAGCGTTTGCATAAGAGCCTGACCGAAACCCACTATGGCCTCGCCTTTAGCTTTGATAATGTTGAAGCCGTGCAGCAATTTATCGCCCGTTTGAGTGCTATTGTAAAAGGAGCATAAGCAAAGGGGCATAGATAGAACGGTTTCATGTCTGAATAACATTCCGTAGCCCTGTTTTTTCTTCGCTGTGAGCCCGGTTTAAATTCCTCAAATTTGATGAAAATGAGGAATTTAACTGCTGCCTTTTTGTGCGGCTTTTCAGTATATTCATCAATAGATGAATTTTGCTGGAGCTTGTCATGTCGCTTACTCCCGGTCGCCCGAAAGGGATTGTCCCATTTGTCGTTCAATCGGCACCACAGTCGCAGATCCCCGGTCGTCCCAAGGGCAACTCTGACGCTCGGCAACGCTTAATTAGCGCAGCCTTGAGCCTCTTTAGTCATCGCAGTTATCCAACCGTTTCTACCCGTGAAATCGCCCGCGAAGCCGAGGTCGATGCTGCGCTGATCCGTTACTATTTTGGCTCAAAAGCGGGCTTGTTCGAACAAATGGTGCGGGAAACCCTTGAGCCCGTTTTAGTACGTTTACGTGAAATATCCACAGCCGAGGCCCCGAATAATGTGGGGGAACTGATGCAGACATATTATCGTGTTATGGCCCCAAACCCCGGATTGCCACGATTGATTATACGGGTGTTACAGGAGGGCGATGGCTCGGAACCCTATCGCATTATTTTGTCCGTGTTTGAGCAAGTGCTATCTCTGTCGCGGCAATGGATCGAATCCACCTTAGTCGATGCGGGGCTTTTGAAGGAGGACATAGATCCTAGTTTAGCGCGCCTAAGTTTTGTGAGCCTTATGGTCTTTCCGTTGATTGCCCCGCCCGTATTGATGCGGCAGTTTGGCTTTTTTAGTACCGATGCCGAGGGATTACAGCGGCTAGCACTACATAATATGCAGGTGTTTACCCAGGGCGTGTTACGTGAACCTAGGAGCCCCCTATGAACTTGGGAAGAGAAATAAGCTTAAATAAAAAAATCATAGGCCCGATTTTCGGCTGTTTACTGCTGCAACTGATGGGATGTGGCGATGACTCGCTAAGGGTATTTGGCACAATCGAGCGGGATAGACTGACGCTCACCGCGCCCGTAGGAGAGTTGATCACTCAAGTGAATGTGGTTGAAGGTCAACAGGTTAAGGAGGGCGAGGTATTACTCAGACTCGATGCGACTTCGGCCAATGCGCGTCTTGCCCAGCGCCAAGCGGAACTTGAACAGGCCAAGGCAAAACTTGCTGAAGCGTTGACCGGCGCCCGTTTAGAGGATATTGAAAAAGCCAAAGCTGCGTTAGATGGCGCCAATGCCAGTGTAAAAGAGGCGTTGCAGAGCTTTGAGCGCACAAAGCGCTTATTCGTCACAAAAGTGCTTAGCCAAGCGGATTTAGATACGGCCCGTGCGGCGCGGGATACCAGTTTAGCCAAACAAGCCGAGGCGCAGCAAAGCCTGCGATTGTTAGAAAATGGCACTCGTAGTGAGCAGCTCGAACAGGCCAAAGCGGCGGTGGCCGCGGCCAGTGCCAGTGTTGCCCTCGAACAAAAAGCCTTAACAGACTTAAGCTTAGTGGCGGCGCGAGATGGGATTGTCGATACTCTGCCCTGGCGGGTGGGCGATCGTATTGCGGCCGGTACTCAGTTGATTGGTTTGCTGGCGAGCGCTAATCCCTATGCGCGGGTGTACCTGCCTGCGACCTGGCTAGACAGAGTGAAGACGGGCGATAGTGTCAACATTCGTGTCGATGGCCGCGAGACGCCGATTGTTGGCACAGTACGTAATATCCGCAGCCAACCCGCCTACACCCCTTTTTATGCGTTAAACGAGCGCGACAGGGCAAGGCTGATGTATCTCACCGATATCGATATTGCGGCAGAGGGGCAGGATTTGCCGACGGGCATGGCAGTCGAGGTGGAACTGCCATGAAAAGCGCCGATTTAGCCATCGAAACCCAGGGCATGACCCGTGCCTTTGGTGGCGTCAATGCGGTGGAAAATCTCGATTTAGCCATCCCCAAGGGGACGATTTATGGCTTTCTCGGCCCCAATGGCAGTGGAAAATCCACTTCAATCCGCATGTTGACTGGGCTACTGAGTCCAACCTCGGGGGATATTCGTGTCTTGGGTGAAACCTTGCCCGGCGCCGAGGAAAAATTGCGTCGCCGCATCGGTTATATGACGCAAAAATTCTCCCTATATGACAATCTTTCGGTGCGGGAAAACCTTGAGTTTGTCGCGCAAATTTATGGCCTTAATCGTCGCCAATCCGCCCAACGCTTAGTGGAGCTATTGGCATTGTATGATTTAGCCAGCCGCGAGAAACAAATGGCAGGCTCCATGAGTGGCGGCCAGCGGCAGCGTTTAGCCCTTGCGGCGGCGACGCTGCATCACCCTGAATTGCTGTTTTTGGATGAGCCCACCTCGGCGGTCGACCCCGAAAATCGCCGCGAGTTTTGGGAGCGCTTATTCGATCTCAGCGCCCAAGGCACGACGATTTTGGTCTCGACCCACTATATGGATGAGGCCGAGCGTTGCCATGGTTTAGCCATCCTAGAGCGGGGGATAAAACGCGCAGATGGTTCGCCCCAGCAATTGATGGCGGCGATGGGCGCTAGGGTGGTTGAAGTCAGTGGTGATGATCTACGCACCTTAAAACAATCACTTATTAGTGAGCCAGCGGTGTTGTCGGCGGCGCAGATCGGCAGTCGTTTGCGGGTGTTAGTGCGCAGCGATATTGAAGAGCCACTCGCTTGGCTTAAACCAAAGGTAGCGAGTCGGACCATGGAAGAAGTACGCGCGAGTCTTGAGGATGTGTTTGTCACTTGCACTGGCGGACGGGCCCGAGTGAATGCTCAAGGGGAGGCTAGCCATGTGGCGTAGAATTTTTGCGATAGTGATCAAAGAGCTTAGGCAACTGTCTCGGGATCGCATGACCTTTGGCATGATAGTGATGATCCCGCTGGTGCAACTGATGCTGTTTGGTTACGCCATCAACACCGATGCCCGCCATCTGCCCGCTGGGCTGGTCAATTTAAGTGATTCCGCCTATAGCCGCGCCTTAATCAAAGCGGTAGAAGCAACCCAAGTGGTCGATTTTAAACGCACTTATTTCAGTGCTCAGGAGGCCGAGGCGGCCATTACCCGCGGTGAAGTGAAGGCCGTGCTGTACCTTGACGCCGATCTCGATGAGCGCTTAGTACGTCACCCCGCCTTTGCGGGACAAGCCTATTTAGCCCAGTCCTATTTATCACAACCCGTAGGCCAATGGCTGGTGGATGGTTCGGATACGGTTGTTGCTTCAACCATTCGCAGCCTAAGACAAATGCCCTTGGATGAAATCGCGGGCAGAGCGCTAAAAACCAGTACGCCGAGTTTTGAAGTGGTGCAATATTTCAACCCAGAGCAGCGCTCCGTGGTCAATATAGTGCCCGGTCTGCTCGGGGTGATTTTGACCATGACCATGGTGATGTTCACCTCCGCCGCCATAGTGCGCGAGCGCGAGCAGGGCAATATGGAGTTTTTGATCACGACGCCAGTGCGGCCATTGGAGTTGATGCTGGGGAAAATCGTGCCCTATGTGTTGGTGGGGTTGGTGCAGGTGACCATTATCTTAACCGCTGGGCACCTGTTGTTTGCTGTGCCTATCCGCGGCGGCTTAGATTCCATCGCCCTGGCGGCCATGCTGTTTATTTGTGCCAGTTTAACCTTAGGCTTAGTGATTTCAACCATAGCCAAAACCCAGTTGCAATCGATGCAGATGACGGTATTTGTACTCTTGCCCTCGATTCTACTGTCTGGCTTTATGTTCCCCTATGAGGCCATGCCCATCGCGGCGCAGTGGATTGCCGAAGTGTTACCCGCAACCCATTTTATGCGGATGTCACGGGCCATAGTGCTGCGGGACGCCGAGGTGATGGACCTGCAGTTTGATGCCCTGTGGCTGATAGCGTTTACCTGTATAGGTTTACTGATCGCCAGTTTGCGCTTCTCTAAGCGCTTAGATTGAGTTTACAGAGTTCTATCAGTTGTTTTTGCTGAGCGGTGGGGGAATGGCCTAGGGGCATGGCTAATCCGACGGTGCGCTTCAGTTCGATATCGTGTAGGGGGCGAAATACGATATCGGCCTGTTCGAGCAATGCCGGTATCGCGGGGATCAGCGCGATACCTAACCCGGCTGCCACTAAACCCACGGCATATTCCACGGTTTGGATCCTCGCCCTGATCTGTAGCTTAATCCCTTCCATATCTAATAATTGTTGCAGACTCGTCAAAGCCTCACAGGGGGCGCGGTGAATAAAGGGCTGCTGATGCAGATCCTCCAAGCGAATCGTGTCCTGCAGACTGAGGCTGAAGGACGGTGGAATGGCGAGCAGGTAAGTGTCATGCCACAGCGGTAAAAAACTTTCCTGGGTGGTTAAGTCGCTGGTGGTGATGATCCGCGCATCGGCATCCTCTGTGGGTTCCACTAAGGTAAGATCCATATCCGGACAGGCATTGGTAAAATCCTTCAGTAACATACTCATACGCTGAACCCCGAGGGAGCGGATCAAGCCTAACTTAAAGGGAACTTGGATTTCAGGCTTACTGAACAGTGAGGCAATGGCCTTGGATTCATTCAGTAGTCGTTTTGCCAGCGGATACAGCCTATGGCCCGCATCGGTGGGGTTCACGCCTTTGCCATGGCGCTGGAATAATTGGGTATTGAGTTCAGATTCTAGGCTTGAAATAGCCGCCGAAATAGACGGCTGGGCGATATAACAGTGTTTTGCCGCGGCGCTAATACTGCCTTTCTCAAACACCACTACGAAATAGCTTAGGGCACGTAAATTCATCTTTACCTTTGCGTAAGATATAGAAAATAACTATGGATGATAGAGAAAAAGAATATTTTTCCTAGAGCAAAATTATGCCTATGCTAGGGAAATTAGCAAGCGGTACCGCCCATGCGCGTACCTTATTACCATCATTTTCTGGAAAGGAATCGACCTATGGCCCGTGTTAATTTTGACTGGCAAGACCCTCTGCAATTTAACTCCCTATTGACCGAAGAAGAGCGGATGATCCGTGACATGGTGCATGAATATGCCCAGGAAAAGTTGATGAGCCGGGTGTTAATGGCCAACCGTAATGAGCATTTTGACCGAGAGATCATGAATGAACTCGGGGAGTTAGGCCTGCTCGGGGCGACGCTGCCCGAAGAGTATGGTTGCGCCAATAGCAACTATGTGAGTTACGGCTTAGTCGCGCGGGAAATTGAGCGGGTCGATAGCGGATATCGCAGCGCCATGAGTGTGCAATCCTCCCTGGTTATGCACCCTATTTATGCCTATGGCAGCGAGGCGCAGCGACGTAAATATTTACCTAAATTGGCTAAGGGTGAATGGGTGGGCTGTTTTGGCTTAACTGAACCCGATGTCGGTTCAGATCCCGGTGGTATGCGAACCCGTGCCGAGCGCATCGATGGCGGCTACCGGATCTCGGGGGCCAAAATGTGGATCACTAACTCGCCTATCGCCGATGTGTTTGTGGTGTGGGCAAAACTCGATGGCGTTATCCGGGGGTTTGTACTTGAAAAGGGCATGAAAGGCCTAAGCGCCCCTAAGATTGAGGGCAAGTTTTCCCTGCGCGCTTCTATCACGGGGGAAATCGTGATGGATAACGTGGAGGTGGGTGAAGAGGCCCTATTGCCCAATGTCGAGGGCTTGAAAGGCCCCTTCGGTTGCTTAAATAAGGCCCGCTACGGCATCGCATGGGGCGCGTTAGGTGCGGCGGAGTTTTGCTGGCATAGGGCGCGTCAATATAGCCTAGATCGCATCCAATTTAATCGTCCACTTGCCGCTAATCAGCTGATCCAAAAGAAATTAGCCGATATGCAGACCGAGATCACCCTAGGGCTATTTACCTGTCTGCAGGCGGGGCGTTTGATGGATGCTGACAGTTTACCCGTGGAGGCGATTTCGCTTATCAAGCGTAACTCCTGCGGTAAGGCATTGGATATCGCCCGCCTTGCCCGTGATATGCACGGCGGCAATGGCATCAGCGATGAGTTCCATGTGATCCGCCATGTGATGAACTTGGAGGCGGTTAATACCTACGAAGGCACCCATGATATTCACGCATTGATTTTAGGACGGGCTCAGACGGGCATCCAAGCGTTTGGCTAGCCGCTAAGGCTTTTGCTATCAGCCTGTATCAGCTCCTTAAAACGGTCAATTGGGTGGTGAATAATGGAAGACAGAGCGATTGCCCTCGACAGACAATTTGTCGAACGAGTGCTAAAGGAAGAATTTCAACCCTTGAGTCAGGGTTGGGATCATAGACAATTGGGCCTGAGCGATGCCGATTTCTTGGGCATGTTTGAATCCCAGCTTAAGAGTCGGTTATTGGATCTCGAGTCACGCCGTATGCGTGGCCGCAACCAAGGTTTTTATACCATAGGTAGCTCGGGCCACGAGGGTAATGCCGCCTATGGGATGGCGCTGCGCCCCACGGATATGGCGTTTCTGCACTATCGCAGCGCGGCATTTATGTTGGAGCGGGGGCGACATGTGCCGGGGGAAACGCAGCTCTGGGATATGTTGTTATCCTTCGCCGCCTCCAGTGAGGACCCGATTTCCGGTGGCCGCCATAAGGTGCTGGGGAGCAAGAGCTTAATGATCCCGCCGCAAACGTCGACCATAGCCTCACATCTGCCTAAGGCCGTTGGCGCCGCCTTGAGTATTCCGCTGACCGAGCGGCTTAATTTGTCGGCTAATTTACCCAAGGATGCCATAGTGCTGTGTAACTTTGGCGATGCGTCGGCTAATCATGCCAGCGCGCAGACGGCCATCAATGCGGCGGGTTGGGCTGCCTATCAACAGGTGCCGCTGCCGCTCATGTTTGTCTGTGAAGACAATGGTATCGGGATCTCAACCCCCACGCCTAAGGGCTGGATAGCGGCGAACTTTAGTCAACGTCCCGGCATTGAATATTTTTATTGTGACGGCCGCGATCTGTTGGATTGTTACCGTGTCAGTCGGCAGGCCGCCGACTATGCGCGCAGTAAACGTAAGCCAGTGTTTTTACATGTACGCACAGTGCGTTTAATGGGCCATGCCGGCAGTGATGCCGAAATCGCCTATATGAAGAAACAGCAAATACTCGACAATGAAGCCCAAGATCCGCTGTTGGTCAGTGCCGAGCAAATTATTCGAGCTGGATTGATGACGCCGGCACAAATTGTCGCGCTATACGCCGAATTAAAGGCGAGAATTACCGCTATAGCTGGTGTCGCTGTGACTCGGCCTAAGTTGACAACCGCCACCGCAGCCATGGCATCCATAGTGCCGCCTAAGCGTGAGTCGGCATGTATGGGAGCAGGAGGCTTGGGAGCCGAAAGTATAGGAACAGCACTTTCCCCCCAAGCACTGGAGTCGCTGTTTATCGCCGATAAATTATCCCTCGGTAAGCCCGTGCATATGGGTAAGCTTATCAACTTAACCCTAACCGAATTGATGGCGCGCCAGTCCAATATCGTTATCTGCGGTGAGGATGTGGGCAAGAAAGGCGGGGTGTACCATGTGACATCGCGCTTAGTGGAACGGTTTGGGCCCAATAGGGTCATTAACACTCTGCTGGATGAAACCTCGATCCTCGGACTCGCTATCGGCATGGCCCACAATGGCATCTTGCCTATCCCCGAGATCCAGTTTTTGGCCTATGTCCATAATGCCGAAGATCAAATTCGCGGCGAGGCGGCAACCCTATCGTTCTTCTCTAATGGCCAATTCACCAATCCTATGGTGATCCGCATTGCGGGCCTAGGCTATCAGAAAGGGTTCGGTGGGCATTTCCACAATGACAACTCCTTTACTGTGTTTAGGGATATTCCTGGGCTGATCTTAGCCTGTCCGTCCAATGGGCAAGATGCCATGGGCATGCTTAGGGAATGCGTGCGCTTAGCCCAGGAAGAGCAGCGGGTGGTGATTTTCCTAGAACCCATCGCACTCTATATGACGCGAGACTTACACCAAGCGGGCGATAATCTGTGGAGCGCCGAATACCAACACCAGCATCAGGCCCCGAGGTTGCCCTTCGGGGAAATTGGTCAATATGGCCAAGGTAAGCGCCTGTGTATTATCAGTTATGGCAATGGTTATTACCTCAGTCGGCAAGCGGAAAAACGCTTAAGCGAGCAGGGTATCGACTGTACTGTGCTCGATTTACGTTATCTGGCACCACTCAATGAACAGGCCATCGCCACTGCGGCGGGCCAATGTGAGCATATCTTGATTGTTGATGAGTGTCGTCGCAGTGGATCTGTGAGTGAGGCCATCTACACGAGTTTACACGAGCACTTAGGTGCCCATTGTCCGCCGATCCTGCGCTTAAACGCCGAAGATTGTTTTATTCCGCTGGCGGATGCCGCGACGCTGCCACTGCCGAGTGTCGAGGGCATAGTGAGCGCCGCATTGGGCTTAGTTAGCACTGCATTGACTTTAGTCAGGCCGCAGGGCGAAACCGCGCGAAAGGGTTCACCGAATGTTGCACCTTCGATGGAGAGTGAGGGGTTAATTGAGAGGGAGGTACGGCCATGAGTGCCACATCGATAGACAGTAACAACGGCGCTAAGCCTAAGCAACGTGTGGTGGTGATTGCGCCGGGTCGCGGCTGTTACAACAAGGAAGAACTCGGTTATCTGGCTCGCTTTCACCCTGATAAAAAAGAATTTATTGCCAATATTGATGCATATCGCAAAGCTCTGGGCCAAGTGAGCATTGCCGCCTTAGATGCCGAAGCCAAGTATTCATTTAAGCTGCATACCCCGGGGGAAAATGCCTCGGCCCTGATCTACGCCTGTGCTATGGCGGACTTTATGGACATAGACACAGATCAGTTTGAGATAGTCGCAGTGACGGGAAATTCCATGGGGTGGTATATCGCCTTGGCATTAGCGGGGGCATTATCACCCGAGGCCGCGATTGGGGTGATCAACACTATGGGATCTATGATGTCCGAGGGCTTGATTGGCGGCCAATTGATCTACCCTGAAATGAATGAACAGTGGCGCCCCGATACGACTAAAACCGCACTGCTCGATAGGGTGATTGCGGATGTTAATCGCCATGAGGGCTGCGAGCTGTTTACTTCTATCTTCCTCGGCGGTTATCGTGTGCTGGCGGGTAATGAGGCTGGACTTAAGCTCGCCGAGGAGCAACTGCCCCAGCTCGATGATCGTTATCCCATGCGCTTATATAATCACGGTGCCTTCCATTCGCCCTTGCTCAATGGCGTCTCGGAAAAAGGTTTGGCCCAGTTGCCCTTGGAGCTGTTTCAAACACCTAAGATCCCGCTGGTGGACGGCCGAGGTCAGATCTGGACTCAATACAGTACAGATACGGCCAAACTGAGGGAGTACACTTTAGGTGAACAAGTGGTTGAGCCCTATGATTTTTCTAAAGCCGTTGCCGTGGTGATGAAAGAATTTGCCCCCGATAGAGTGATTGTGCTCGGGCCGGGAAATACCTTAGGCGGCCCAGTGGCCCAGTCACTGATCGCCATGAATGGCTTTGGCTGGCGGACAAAGGCGGATTTTAGTGCCGCTCAGCTCAGTGAACCTCGGTTAATTGCCATGGGCAATGAGCAGCAAAGGTCATTAGCACTGACAGAGTAAAGTGCAAGCGTTAATGGGATAGGGATACATCTATCCCTATCTTTACCTAAACCGTTTAACTTAAATGATGTTATCTATGGTTTGCACCGCCCCCCTTTGATGTAACGCAAAGTTAAAGGTAAATAGTTTGGGTAAGATGTTGAAATAAATGATGCTTCATCAGCATTTTTCCTATGCTGCCAAGGTCGAATATCCTAGGACATTCAGTATGCCACCAATCATATATAACAGTGCGCTCGACGCGGTCGCGTTAATTCAAAGTGGTGAAAATCTGTGGACCCATTCCATGGGGGCAACGCCGCGGATTTTACTCGATGCGTTGGCCAAGCATGCACTCAGCAAAGAAAATCTCACTTTATTACAGCTACATACCGAAGGCGCCGAATCCTTAAGTCACCCGAGTTTAAAGGGGCATTTACGCCATCGCTGCTTTTTTGGTGGCGTGCCGACGCGGGGCTTATTGCAAAGTGGCGATGCGGATTATGTGCCGATTTTCCTCTCTGAAGTGCCTAAATTGTTTCGCAGCGGCGAGCAAAAAATTGATACTGCGATCATTCAAGTGTCGCCGCCGGATAAGCACGGTATGTGTTCCCTCGGGATTTCGGTCGAAGCCACGCTTGCGGCCTGCCAAGTGGCGGGCAAGATCATCGCTCATATCAATCCACAAATGCCACGCACCCACGGCGATGGTTTTATCCATATCGACCGTTTTGCCGCCGTATATGAAGAAAGTGCCGCTTTACCTATCCATTCCTTCGGCACGGGCGATGCCGTGAGTCTGGCAATTGGCAAAAATGTGGCCCAGTTGGTATGCGATGGCGATTGCCTGCAAATGGGCATAGGTGCGATTCCCGATGCGGTGTTGTCCTGTTTAACCACCCATAGGGATCTTGGGATTCATACTGAGTTATTTTCCGATGGAGTACTGCAACTGGTTGAAAAGGGTGTCGTTAACAACAGCAAGAAGCGTTTTTATCCCGGCAAATTGGTGACAGGTTTTGCCCTTGGCAGTCAGACCTTATACGACTATGTTGATGATAATCCTGGGGTGATTTTTATGGACATTGAGCAGGTGAATGACACATCCATTATTCGCAAAAATCCCAATGTGATGGCGATTAACTCGGCGTTACAGGTCGACCTTTCTGGGCAAGTGTGCGCCGATTCCATCGGCACGAAGATCTATTCCGGTGTCGGTGGTCAGATGGATTTTATTCGCGGCGCTTGTTTATCCGAGGGCGGCCGCTCAGTGATTGCCCTGCCAAGCACCGCCGCGGGTGGCACTATTTCCCGTATCGCCACTGTGTTATCCCCCGGCGCCGGTGTGGTCACCACTCGGGCCCATGTGCATTACATAGTGACCGAATACGGCGCCGCCAATCTACGCGGCCGCAGCCTGCGCGAACGGGCACAAGCGCTGATCGCCATCGCCCACCCCGATTTTAGGGAGCAACTGAGTCGCGATGCGTTTGAAGTATGGGGATTAAGGGTGTAGCTTTAGCGCTATTAAGTCGTTCTTAAAGCCTTGGAGAAGCCAATTCTATGAATCAAGAAGAACCTTCAGTAGCAGGAAAAGCCATCTTAGATGCAGTAGAACAGCAAATAAAAAACAATGATCCACCTAAGGTAAAACAAACGTTAAAACGACTAAAATCTCTGGGCATAAGTCGAAAGGAATCAATCAAATTTATCGCCTGTGCCTTATCTATTGAAATATTTGGGGTACTTAAAAACGAAGAGGAATTTAACCCTCAACGTTACAATGAAAACTTGGATAAATTACCCGAATTGCCTTGGGAAGATGAATAAATAAACACCATATAGCAATCGTAATAGGCTAGTTCGGCACGAAAAATGAGAACTTTGGAAGCTCACTTTTTCGACATTTTTTATGATAGAACTTAACCCAGTTAAGTCATTGGTGTACCTTACAGTTAGCTAAATTGTCGAATATTTTTAGCAATCATTCCTGCAATGATTTTGAGTGGGAATCCTACTTTTGGGTCTCTGAAGTTTGGCTTAAGCACTCACTGGAATGAGTGTGCTTAATTAATGAATATCAAGTTAACTGTTTATTTCCAGTATAAAAAAACCAGCACAAGTGCTGGTTTTTTGCTGTTAGAACATTGTCGTTATGTCTTCAGGTGATTAGTTACCTGAACAGCCATAGGTGGTGAGGTAGGCATTAGCTGCCTGTGCGTTGACAATACCATAACCAAAGTAGTTATCTTTGCCAGCTGTACCTGAATCCATTGCGGTGGCTTTTAACGCCTTACGAATTTGGGTACCTGTACATTGTGAATGGTTAGACCATACCAGTGCTGCCATACCTGATACCGCTGGTGTAGCCATTGAGGTTCCACTCATAAAGCCATAATCAACTGAATCGATAGAGACAGTGGCATTCTGCGCTGCAAGCAGGCTTGCTCTGTCTTCTAATGCTGCACCGACTGCAGGAATAGAGGTCACATTAGTATCACCCAGAGTGCCATATAACATGCCCGCTTCGTTGTTGATCAGGATAGCACCAACGCCACCTGAGTTTTCGCAGTTCAGCACTTTATCGTGGAATGAGATCACCCCGCGGTCGATCACACAGACTTTACCGTTTGCACCAGAGTCAACGGCTTGTGCTGTACCCATAAAATAAGTGTTGCCCGATGCCGAACCTGCATTTTCCATTGCTGATGAGGCGACTGTTGCACCATCGATGCTCACTGTGGATGCTGTTGCCATACCTGCTGGGTAGGTTGAAAGGATATCAACACCACCGGCGGTAACTTCAACACAGATACCATCGTCATTGACGGCCTTTTTACCACGGCCGCTCAGGCAACTTGGAAACTGTGAGAAATCGGCAATATTGTTATTAGCATCGTTGGCGCCAATCATCATGACCGATGGGTAACCCGCGGGATATGAGCGAACAGAGTTGCCATCGTTACCGGCAGCTGCCACCACTAAACCACCCGCAGCGGTAAAGGCATCAAAGGCATTCTTTTCGGTATTGTTAGCTGCGCCGCCACCTAAGCTCATGCTAATAATGTTCGCGCCAGCATTGCTACATTTGTTAGCCGCATAGGCTAAGTCAGATGAATAACCCCAACCAGATTCATTAAACACTTTCACTATGTGCATAGGCACGCCGGGTGCCATACCGACAACACCGATATTGTTATCCGCCGCGCCAATGGTGCCTGCAACGTGAGTGCCATGTGGGCCGCCGTTTTGGAACCAGTTGCCCGTGCCGGAATCGTTATCACCTGTGATGTTGTTCCAGTTGAAATCTGGGTTTGAGTTGTCTAAACCTGAGTCAATAATACAGACCTTGATACCCGCATTTGGATTAAAAGTCACTTGATTTGCATGGGATTGATATACGGCATAGGGCGTGACTTGCTGCAGCATTGGATTGCCAGCATCGTCGTTATATAGCGCCATTGGCGTACGGCGTACGTCTTCTTCAATCAGGGTAATGTGTGGGTTATTGAGTAGTCCTTTAACTTGCGCTAGGTCTTTCCCTGTAAAAGTCGCCGCAATAAACTCATCTCCTTCGAGTTTAATTTCGCCGCCTAATTTTTTAGCGAGTGCCTTAACGACGCCCTGGTGTCCTGCTTCAACCTGAATGATATAACGATGGTCATCCGCTTGTGCTTGGGCGATAACGCCAACAGATAAGGCGATGATGGCACTGGCAATTTTGGTTAATCTCATTGTTCTTGCTCCATTTGTTATCAAAGTTATAAGTCCTAAGTTGCATGGAATATCTAACTGCATCCCTATGCTGCGACTAAAGTCTAGGTACTTAGGAAATTGCAACCTAACATATGAAAATGGTTTTAACAAATAAATAACAGATGTACCAAAATGTAATAACATAAGAATGTAAAAAAATAGTGACAGATTTTATGGGGATGAACTAGAGGGTTCTGTTGCAGCATATTGCAGTAAGTATCTGACAAAAAGCATTTTTAATGCATTAGCTATTGGGGTGATGCTGGGGTTTGGCGGGCTAGCAGGGCTACACAAAAGTGAATTGAATTAAGCATTGGCATGGGGGGCTTACTGTGCGTCACAGGAATAATAGTGTTTCATTTCAACAGTAGTTGAGTGAACTACCCATCAAATTTTGTCTATCCTGCGATTATATTTTCATCGCCAAAATGCAAGGTGAAAGCTATTTCCCCATGCATTCGGCTAACAGCTTGACGAAAAAGTCGCTGCCTTTGCGCTGGCAAAAGGCGATGTTGCGCTCTGGGATAGATTCGGGATCGGTATAGCTGGCTAAGGCCAATTCCATGCTTGCTTCGCGGATAATATGCAGGGTCGGGTAGGGCGCGCGGTTGGTAAAATTGGCCGGGGCATCCTGTGGTTCGCCATCGAAACAGTAATCTGGATGGAAAGTGGCGAGTTGATAAACCCCTTCATACTCGTTTTCGATTAACTCGTCATTGGCCAGATCGACAAGGTCGAGGAAGGCATAAAAGCCCTCAAAACCTCGGGGCAGAATAAACAGCGTAGTTTCGGCTTCGGGGTGCGCATCGAGGTATTGGCATTCTTCAATCAATACCTTAAGCACTTGTTTAACTTTGGTTTGTTCCACTACGAGATAGCGAATACTGCCACGTTCGACTTCGCGTCTGGCGAAGGGGCAAATATTGTATTTCATGATCACTTTTTTGACCCAGTTATCGGTTTGTTGGGTGATCATGTCGATTTCGTGCATGGTGGTCGTTTGCTCGTGCTTAAAAATTAAGGGGCGATCATAGGGATGATAGACGCCACAAGCAAGACTGCCATGGTGATATTAAAGATCTTCTGTTGGCGCTCATTTTTTAAAATTCGTTTAAGGGCCACACCAAAACCCAGCCAAACCACGGCGCAGGGGAAGGCGACACATAAAAACACCATAGCGATAGTGATGATCTGTGGAGTTAAATCTTGCTGCACCGAGGTAAAAGTGGCAATCGCGCCCACGGCCATGATCCAACCCTTAGGATTCACCCATTGAAAGGCTGCCGCTTGCATAAAACTAAAGGGTTTAGCGACGGTTTTACCTTCCATCTTGCTACTGCTGTTGGCAATTAGCCAAGAGAGATACAAAAGGTAACCTATACCAACGACTTTAATGATTTGGTGAATGATAGGATAGGCTTGGAACAGTGCGCTTAGCCCTAAGCCAATGGCGAGGATCATGGTCGGAAAGCCAAGGCTGATGCCCATCAAGTGCGGAATACTGCGTTTCACGCCAAAATTAACGCCTGATGTCATTAACATTATATTGTTTGGTCCAGGAGTGATCCCCGAAGAAAAGGCAAACAGCGCGATGGCGAATATTAACTCCATAGATAGATCTCACACCTTTCATTTTGATTTTATGACATTGTGATTTAAGGGAATTTAGCTGTCTGCAATTTAGCCATCCGCCTATCCTGATCGGATTAGATAATATTGCAGGCGAGGCATTCTAGCGGGTAAAGAGTACCGCGCCTATACGGCATGGCGAGTTTATAAAGTAAAAATAATAACAAAATATGTTTAGCGGTGAGTCTTATCGATGGCATATCGGGATAAACGGATTTAACACTATGATGCATATTGACTTTCGGTCTTGGAAATAACAACTATCCTTAAGTTTTCAAAAATAATAGAGGTAAGGGAGCAAGAGTATGAGTGTACTACCGCAAGTTTGCCGCCAATTCGCATTACTCGTGTGTGGCCTACTGAGTCTGACGGCCTGTGTGAGTATGGATGACAATGTACAACCGCTCAGGACCACCATAGTCATGTCGGGCGATCTTAGTCAGCTACCGCCATCTGCCATGACCTACAGTTGGCATCCACAGTTGCAAAAAATCTTTGTTGATGATCGATTGAACCAACAAGACGTATTGAAGCATATGCAAGATACCCTAAAAAAATCACTGCTGAGTAAGGGTTATCGCTGGGTTGAAGATCCGCAGTTGGCGGATTTTCAGGTGGGATTCGGTGTCGCCATGGGAACCGAAATGACCGATGAGCAAATTTTAGCCGCCGCGGGGCTTGTCGCAGGCCTATCGACCGAAGGCGTAAATACAAAAAAATATGATAAGGGTTCGATTCTGATCAGTTTCTTTAGACCTATAGGCGTTGCCGGGCAACCCTATGAAATGGTGTGGCGGGTATTAGCCCAAGGTTTTGCCAACATTAAGCAGATGGATGAGCTGAAGGAGAGGTTTGATGGATTAGTAGAGGAAATGCTGTTAACCCTGCCTGCGACCCAAGCGGTGCAATAGCACTGTTATCTCGGCACTGTTTATAGAGTGGCAGTTAGTAAGAAGGCGACAGTCGTGAGGCGAGTAAGATACTCGCCTTATGATCTTGCGGGAACACGAGTTTAGGATACCGTAATGATTGACTAGAGTGTTCACTGAACTATCTACAGATTACAGGCATTTTACAGGACTGGGATGTTACGTCCGCTGAGGATTTATAAAGGGAGATTATTATGACGCAAAGTATCTTTGTTAATTTAGCGGTTGAAAGTGTTCAAAAATCACGGGCTTTTTACTCCGGCCTAGGATTTGGTATCAATGAGCAATACAGCAATGAGCAGGCTGCCTGCGTCGTCATTGCGGACAATATTTTTGTGATGCTGCTGGCTAAGCCGTTCTTCTCAGGTTTTACGGATAAGGCAATTGCCGATGCCCATTCGACTACCGAGGTGCTCAACTGCCTTGACTGCGAAAGTCGGCAACGTGTCGACCAACTGGTTAAGCTCGCAGAGCAACATGGCGGTAAAGCCTACCGTGAAGCCAAGGATCAAGGATTTATGTACGGCCATGCCTTTGAAGATCCCGATGGGCATATCTGGGAACTTGTCTACATGCCAGCACAAGGTTAGTGCTAACCCATCCAAGTTACATTGGGGGAGGCGATAACCATATTTCACTATGAGTGTGTTGATATTGTTTCGTGATACCAACACACTAATTTGATTGAAAATTTTACATTTTGTTAGTCGGTTAACGCCACACTCACTTCATAGGCGCTAAATTTACGAATATTAATCACGCCCGTATCGAAGATGAGATATTGGCCTTTAATTCCCTGCAAAATTCCGCTGACCACGGCCTCCTTATCAAAATTATGGGAGGTAATTTTTTTCGGGAAAGTGTCAATCGGATAATGAATGGCTTGGATCTCTGCCTGCAAGCGCTCGATACTGTAATCGCCTTTTTGCATGCCGATTTCGTGCAACTTAGCCTCAATCAGGGGGATCAATTCTGCCGCCTTTTCAGTTAAATCGATATCCTCGGCGTGGCCCTTGAGCATAGCTTGCCAATGGGTTTTATCGTTAATCAGTTTCGCCAGTTCGACTTCCACTAGGCCAGAAATTTGCCGAGTGGCGACCTTAAATATCGGCAGGCCTTGGGTGGCACCTTGGTCTATCCAACGGGTAGGGAGCTGTGTATGGCGGGTGATACCCACTTTGATGCCCGAGGTATTGGATAGATAAACATAATGCGGTACAAAGCAATGACTTTGCGCCCACTCTGGCTCCCGGCAAGTGCCTTGGTCGTAATGGCAGGTTTCGGGCTTCATAATGCACATATCGCAACTGGCGAGTTTTTGCATACAGACAAAACAGTGGCCTTGGGAATAGCTTTTCTTGGTCTTTTTGCCGCAGTTACAGCAGAAGATATTACCCGTGTGAGTCAAAGTTAATCGCTTACCAATCAAGGGATTCAGTTGCAGCAACTCGTCGCCAACTACCAATTGATACTGTACTTGTTGCGCCTCATCTAAGTGTGCGCGCATTTTTTTTAGCGTTCCTAACATAGGGATCCCTAGTTTTTATTATGTCACTGAGTCCTGTTAAGACATCCTCAGCGCATTATGTTTAGTTCGTCATTGCTTGGTGTGCAGTATACAAGATTATCCAATCGAGTTTAGATAGGAATTTTCGATTGATAGCCGTTGTGTATCTTGCGCTCAATAATGGCTATTCAGTCTGCGATTGATGTTAATGATTTGAGTCTTATGATGAAAACCAGTAAGTTAGCCAGCATTACAAATGGAGGTGTACTTATGCGGTTGGTTTTAGTGCTGATGTTTTTCTTTTCAACGGCTGTCTTCGCACAGACGGATAAGATGGTAATTCATTCAGAAATCTTGAATGATGACATCAACTTACAAATCCATTTACCAGATACCTATGCGCATTCCAACGATTTTAAATACCCTATATTGATCGTTTTAGATGGCTCTACCCAATTTGAGCATGTGGCGGCGAATGTCGGTTTTTTAAGTAGCTATGCCATTATTCCTGAAATGATCACCGTTGGTGTGAGTTCGGATCAACGGATGAAGTATTTCACGCCGACTCAAATCAATAAATTCAAAGACAGCTCCGGCGGTGCTGAACAATTCAGACTGTTTTTAGAGCAAGAGCTGCTCAGTACATTAGGCAAAAAATACCGCACCTCGGATTATCAATTACTGACGGGTCACTCCTTAGCTGGATTGTTTAGCAGTTATGTGGCCTTGACGCCAAATAGCCAATTTGATGCGGTAATTTCAATCAGTCCTAGTTTATGGTGGGACAGTGATTGGCTAGTGCTTAAGTCGGCAGAGTTATTACCAGCCAAGCGTGCAAAACCACTGCGCTGGTTTTTGAGTATGGCAAGTGAACCCAATGAAATGGCGAGCGCGTTTGCGGCGCAAATTAAGCAGTTGCAAGACGGCTTAGGCATAAACTCCACGGGTAACGCATCAAAGCAACTGCATTGGTTTTACAAACATTTCCCCGATGAAACCCACGACAGTACGCCGCTTGTAGGCAATATTGAGGCATTAAAGACTCTTTTTGTCGGTTGGAATGCAGTGCCTGAAATTGCCGTTATGCCACTCAAGGATCTAAAACACTTCTATCGACAAAAGAGCGCTGAGTTTGGCTATGAATTTCCACTCTTTGCTCAGCAATATAATGTTTATGGACTCAAAGCCAGTTATGAACAAAAAACGGCTTGGGGCGTTGAAATTCTCGCTGAGGGGACGCGCGTGTTCCCCAATTCAGAAGTGTTATGGGACAGTTTAGCGACCGCCTATGATCTGGATGGGCAGCTTGAGCAGGCGATAAAAGCCTCCGACAAAGCCGTGCTACTGGCAAAACAAACGGATTCAGTGTTTTTAAATGAGATCCTCAGTCAAGCTAAACACTTGCAGTCGCAAGCGAAAAAGTAACCGCCCCCAGAGATGCTTTAACTACAAAGTTGCAACATGTTTGGACAAGTCTCACGCGGCTAGGTAATCTTGTGATCTTTTTGTTCGCTGAGAAATTAACTTGCCTGCCAACCTGTTATTACTGCTTGCCGCCGCCATTTGGGGTTTTGGCTTTGTCGCCCAAACCTTAGGTATGGAACATCTATCACCCTTTGCCTTCAATGGGTTGCGTTTTCTTATTGGCACACTCTCCCTGGTGCCATTAGTCTGGTTTTTACATAGGCAACATAAAATCCATGTGAGCACTGCAAAGGAGTTTGCCATCGGTAGTGGGGTTGTGGGTCTACTGCTATTTGCGGGTGCGTCATTTCAGCAGGTGGGTCTACTGTATACCACGGCGGCAAATGCCGGATTTATCACAGGTTTATATATAGTGTTAGTGCCGATCTTGGGGCTGGCACTTAAACATACCACGGGCGCTAACACTTGGGTGGGTTGTGCCATTGCCGCACTTGGATTGTATTTTTTAAGTGTCAAAGAGGGCATGACCATAGGTTACGGCGATGCGCTGCAGCTAGTGGGCGCACTCTTTTGGGCGCTGCATATTTTAGCCGTAGATCATTTTGCCAAGCGAATTTCCCCTGTATTGCTGGCGATGATGCAATTTTTGGTCTGCGGCGTACTTAGCTTAATGGTGTCGGCGGTGATTGAGGTCACGACCCTCGACGGCGTGCTGGCAGCCTGGGGTTCGCTTGCCTATGCGGGGCTGATTTCGGTGGGCATCGCCTACACACTGCAGGTCTTGGCGCAAAAGCATGCCCATCCCGCCCATGCGGCGATTATTCTTAGCTTAGAAACCGTATTTGCGGCCATAGGTGGCATTCTATTTTTAGGGGAAAGTTTAGGGATCCGCGCCTTGTTCGGCTGTGCCTTGATGCTGCTTGGCATGTTGATATCCCAAGTGCCGCTGCGGTATTTAGTCAAATCTAGGCACGAGAAGCTCAGTTAGTGTATCGCTGAAAACACCGCTGTTTGCTAGCGGCATTTTATCCGTCGTTTTAGCCGCAGCCTTGTACCCGCGTGTTGTACCGGCGCATTGTACCATAGTGAAGTCGGGCTTTAGCGACTGAGTTTATCCAGCACCAAATCGTCACCGAGGGAATAGAGGGATTGCACCAGTTGATCTTCTTGGGCGAGATCAGTCAGTCCAAGACCGATAGTCGCCCTAAAGAGGGCAATCCCAGTGTGACCTGCGGTTTCGAATTGGCTGCTAAATTGCTCAATATTGATCCCCAGCGCCGTGATCCTATTCGAAATATCCAGCACCAGTCCGGGTCTATCGTAGGCCACTAGGCTATAGGTTAAGCGCTTAATGGGTTTTGGGACTATGGCAGTTTTAGAGTAGGTGAGGGTGAGGCCGTCGATGCATTCCAAGGCCTCAATCAACTCATCCATCCGCATTGAGGGGATTTCGAGTAGTAAAATTGCGGCAAAAACCCCGTCGATATGGCGCAATTCGGAGTCAAGCCAGTTGCCACCATGACGACTTACGGCATGGGCAATTTGCTCTACTAATCCTTTTCTATCAGGTGCTTGAAGTGTAATTAAGTATCGTAGCATGGCAAATGATTCCTATATTTTTGTAAAAGGCACCTGTTTTAAAACTGGGTGTAACACAACTGTCATCTTTGCGTCATATAATCCAACGCACTTAGAATGAAGGATGTTGTTATTGCTCAGTTTACGTTCAAACAGTGTAAGCATAGCAGTTTACGGATCCTAGCGAAAAACTCACAGGCTTTAATAATAGAGGTTCTTAATGGAAAGTCAGGTCATTCAACCTGGTTCTGCACCGCACAATATGCTTAAAGGCGGACGTTCGAGTCGCAGGGCATTTAAGGATAAAGCGGCTCAAGTCGGAGTCACTATTGGCGGCACTATGGTGTTTGTTGCCCTATTGCTGATTTTCTTCTATTTGCTGTACGTGATAAAACCCATTTTCGATAGTGCAGATGTCACCCCCGTTAAGAGTGTGGACTATCAGCATGCAGAAGTGGCGACCTTAATGGTGGGCGCCGATGAGCAGAATGAGGTGCTGTACCGTGTGGCCGTCGACGGCCAAGTGGATTTTTACACCGTTGCCGACGGTAGCCTACTTTCTAGCTTTACTCCGTCACTGCCAGCGGGCGTGACCGTCACCAGTGCTAGCGTTGCCGCGCCAAGCGAACAGCGTTTTGCCCTTGGCTTAAGCAATGGTCAAGCCCTAGTGGTCGGTATTGAGTTTGGTTTAACTTACCCTAATAACAAACGCCTGATCACCCCTAAGTTGCGTTATTCGGCGGGGGAAACGCCGATCACTATTGATGAGTCTGGCAGTGGGATCCATAAACTGACCTTTACCTACAGCTCAGACAAAATGAGCTTTGCCTATCAAGATGAGCAGGGTATTTGGCGTTTAAGCCGCCTCGAAGGTCAAGAAAATATGATGACCGAAGAAGTGGAATGGACTGCCACTAACACCATCATTCCCGATGCGCCAAAGAAAGTGGCTCACCAGTTGATGACCCCTGATCAGCGTCAACTGATGCTACAGATGGGCAATAAAGTGTTTATCTATAATATCCGCGAAGCCGAAAGCATTGATTTAATGCAAGTTATTGATGCTGAAAAGGATAAATCTAAGGTCAATAATATTGCCTTGCTTGCGGGTGCAAGTTCCATTCTTGTCAGTTATGACTCTGGCGTGGTGACTCAGTATTTCCAAGTGAATGGTCCAAAAGGGCGTTTATACCAGGAAATTCGTGAATTTAACGATCTCGCCCCTATCGCGTCTATTGCCTCCGAGTTTTACCGTAAGAGTTTTGCCGTAGTCAGTCCCGAGGGCGAATTGTCTCTGCTTTACACTACGAGCCAACGTGAACTGTTTGATGAAAAGTTTGACCTTAAAAATCCTGGTGTGATGGGCTTTAGTCCACGCTCCAATGGCATCGTTGTCGAGGCCGATAACACGCTGAATATTTTCTATGTGGAGAACTCACACCCTGAGGTTTCTTGGAGTGCCCTGTGGAATGAGGTGTGGTACGAGGGATATCCAGAGCCTAAATTTGTGTGGCAATCGACCTCGGGCAGCGATGATTTTGAAGCTAAGCTAAGCCTTATGCCATTGGCCTACGGCACGATGAAGGCGGCGTTTTATGCCATGTTATTTGCCGTGCCCCTGTCCATCGCTGGCGCTATCTATACCGCTTATTTTATGTCGCCTAAGGTGCGCGGCCTTGTCAAACCCACTATCGAGATTATGGAAGCATTACCGACGGTTATCCTTGGCTTCTTAGCGGGTCTGTGGTTAGCGCCCCTGATCGAAGAACATCTCCCCGGCATCTTGATTTTACTTATCCTCTTGCCGACCTCGATTCTCGGCTCGGCCTATGGTTGGAGCAAGTTGCCCGGCAGGTGGAAACAACGTCTGCCCGAGGTTTATCAAGAGCTAATGCTGATCCCCGTGATTTGTTTTGTGGGTTGGTTCTCCTTTGCGATAAGCCCCATGATTGAAGTAGCGCTATTCGATGGCAACACTCGTCAATTTATCACTAACGAATTAGGTATCACCTTCGATCAACGTAACGCGCTGGTGGTGGGGATCGCCATGGGTTTTGCGGTGATCCCAACGATTTTCTCGATTGCCGAAGATGCGATTTTCTCTGTGCCTCGCCACTTATCTAACGGCAGTTTAGCTTTGGGCGCAACGCCTTGGCAGACATTGACGCGGGTGGTATTGCTCACCGCCAGCCCGGGGATTTTCTCGGCTGTGATGATGGGCCTTGGCCGCGCCGTAGGTGAAACCATGATAGTGCTAATGGCAACGGGTAACACCGCCATTATGGAATGGAGCGTGTTTGAAGGTATGCGGACGCTGGCGGCTAACATCGCGGTGGAAATGCCTGAGTCGGCGATTGGTAGCTCGCACTACCGTGTGCTGTTCCTCGCGGCCTTTGTGCTGTTCGTCTTTACCTTCTTCTTTAACACGATTGCCGAAGTGGTAAGACAGCGTCTACGTGATCGCTATAGCTCGCTGTAACGGAGATAAGATAATGACTTTAAATACTATTTCGCCAGTGACCTTGAGAGGTTTGTGCAATGGGTAAGTGGGTTAAATCAGGCTCGCCGTGGATTTGGATGACAGGCGGTGCGGTGAGCATCAGTTTGATTGCAGTATTAGGCTTATTACTGCTGATTGCATGGCGCGGATTAAGCTATTTTTGGCCTGCGGATATTTATCAATGGGAACTTGAGGATAACACCGGCGCACGTTCGACCTTGATTGGTGAAATCTATGATAGGGAAGAAGTCCCCAGCGAGCGTTTGATTGCCGCGGGTCATGTGTTTAAACAAGCGCCTGGCGAGTTTGTGACGCGCTACTTAGTCAAAACCGGTAACCGTGAGTTTGTCGGCTTAGATTTCCGTTGGATTTTAGCAACAGACATTATCAGCCGTAGCGAGCCTGCCGATGTGGCCATGCTCGAGCGGGCCAAAAACGGTAACTTTTACGGTTATCCCGTGGCCGTGATTGAAAATGGCCAGCGCCTAAATTTAGTCAACGATGCCATTGAATCGTCCTTAATGGAGCATATCGACCGTGCTGTTGCTCTGTCTGATAAAGCGTTATTACTGCAAAAACAAGATATTGGCGCGATTAACTACAAGATTGAAAAACTACGTTTAAAAGAGCGTCGTTACGAGTTAGATGGTGAGTTGACCGATAGTCGTAAGCAAGAGTTAGATGCGGCGAAACTCGCGCTCGAACAAGACTATAAAGTACTTGAAAAAGAGCTGTTTGCCCTGCGTGATGAAGCGGCTCGTGACTCTGTTATCGTGCGTGATATGCGTGGTGTTGAGGTTGAACTTAAGCTGGATTCGGTACTCGATGTTACCTACGTCAACCACTTAGGCTTGATGGGTAAAATCGGTCATTGGTTTACTGGGCTTGGCCGTTTCCTTATGGATGACCCACGCGAAGCCAACACCGAGGGCGGCGTATTCCCTGCGATTTTCGGTACCGTGTTTATGGTGCTGTTGATGGCGATTATCGTAACGCCATTTGGGGTGATTGCCGCGATTTACCTGCACGAATATGCCAAGAAAGGCCCAATCACTAAGATGATCCGCATTGCAGTAATCAACTTAGCGGGTGTGCCATCGATTGTGTACGGGGTGTTTGGTTTAGGGTTCTTCGTATACATGATGGGTGGCTCGATTGACCAACTGTTTTACGCCGAAGCCTTACCGTCACCGACTTTTGGTTCGCCAGGGGTGATTTGGTCGGCGTTAACCTTAGCGATTCTGACCTTGCCAGTGGTGATTGTATCGACCGAAGAAGGCTTAAGCCGTATTCCTAGCGCGGTGCGTCAAGGCAGTTTGGCACTGGGCGCAACCAAGGCCGAAACCCTGTGGCGGATTGTGATCCCGATGGCAAGCCCTGCGATCATGACGGGTCTGATTTTAGCCGTGGCCCGCGCTGCGGGTGAGGTGGCACCGTTAATGCTGGTGGGTGTAGTGAAATTAGCACCGACATTGCCACTGGACTTAAACTTCCCGTTCGTGCATTTAGAACGTAAATTCATGCACTTAGGGTTCCATATTTATGATGTGGGCTTCCAGAGTCCTAACGTTGAAGCGGCACGTCCTCTGGTATACGCCACCTCCTTCTTGCTGGTAACAGTGATTGTGGCACTGAACTTAACCGCGATTAGTGTGCGTAACCACTTACGTGAAAAATATCGTTCGCTTGAGCATTAATCAGCGATTATCCTGAAAGTATTAGGACTGAATATGATTTCTATAGATTCGACAGCCATGAAAACCAACAACTTTGACTTAGCAAACTTGAGCCAGAACGATACCGCACTGGAGATCCGCAACTTAGACCTGCGCTATGGCGACAAGCAAGCGCTGTTTAATGTGTCGATGAAGATCCCCAAGAAGCAAGTTACGGCGTTTATCGGCCCCAGCGGTTGTGGTAAATCCACCTTATTGCGCTGTATTAACCGCATGAACGATCTGGTCGACAACTGCCATATCGACGGCGAGATTTTGCTGCACGGTCAAAATATTTATGACAAAAAAATCGACGTTGCCGCCTTGCGCCGCAACGTAGGTATGGTGTTCCAGCGTCCTAACCCATTCCCTAAGTCGATTTACGAAAACGTGGTTTATGGTCTGCGTCTGCAGGGCATTAATAACCGCCGTGAACTCGACGAAGCGGCCGAGCGTTCGCTACGCGGCGCGGCGATTTGGGATGAAGTGAAAGACCGTCTGCACGATAACGCCTTTGGCTTATCCGGTGGTCAACAGCAACGTCTGGTGATTGCCCGTGCGATTGCCATCGAGCCAGAAGTATTACTGCTCGACGAACCGACTTCGGCCCTCGACCCGATTTCAACCTTAACCATCGAAGAGCTGATCACTGAGCTTAAGACTAAGTACACAGTGGTTATCGTTACCCACAACATGCAACAGGCGGCGCGGGTGTCGGATCAAACAGCCTTTATGTATATGGGCGAATTGGTGGAATACGCCGATACCAACACCATTTTCACCACACCGAAAAAACGTAAGACCGAAGACTACATTACCGGCCGTTACGGTTAATCAGTGATCAAATAAACGCCACTGTCTAGGCGAGAGCCTAGACCTTGAAACAGTTGAGTAAAAGGTTGGCCAAATGGAAAATATGAATTTAAGTAAGCACATCTCAGGGCAGTTTACCGCTGAGTTGGATGATATCCGCAACCGCGTCCTCGCTATGGGCGGCTTGGTTGAACGTCAGTTAGAGCAAGCTATCGATGCCCTAAGCACCTTAGATGCCGAGCTTGCCCAGCGAGTGATCGATGGCGATCATAAAGTCAACGGTATGGAAGTCTCTATCGACGAAGAATGCACTCGTATTATCGCTAAGCGTCAACCCGCGGCGAGCGACCTACGTCTGATCATCGCCATTTCAAAATCCATTGCCGATCTGGAGCGCATCGGTGATGCCTGTGTGCGTATTGCCAAGGCCGCATTAGATAAGCGTTTGAATAATCAGCAGCCATTATTGGTCAGCATTGAAAATATGGGCCGCCATGCGACCCGTATGTTACATGCGACCCTCGATGCGTTGGCGCGTATGGATGCCGATTCCGCACTGGAACTGCATAAGGAAGATGCCAAGCTGGACCGCGAATACGAAGGCATTATCCGTCAATTGATGACCTATATGATGGAAGATCCGCGCTCAATCCCAGACATATTAGACGTACTGTGGGCGGCGCGTGCGGTTGAACGTGTCGGCGATCGCTGTAAAAATATTTGTGAATACATTATTTACTACGTCAAAGGCAAAGACGTTCGCCATACTTCCTACGAAGATATGGAAAAGGATATGAAGGGCTAACACACGCATTAATCTGCTGTTGTAATGCCTGAATAAAACGCTCCGCAGCCTCTGTGGAGCGTTTTGCTTTTAGGGCTTTTAAATGCGGTTTAATAAATGCCGACTGCTTTATAGACAGATTTGACAGGGATAATAGCAATGATGAGTCAATTCGATTTGGCAAAAACGTATTGGAAAATTCTGCTGGGCTAGTATAACTGAGTGAACTGTAATTTTAGTTGCTAGACGTTGGCTGGTATCCACGCATATAGTCTTGCCATGGCATTTGCTCACCGACGCGCAGCAAGTCCGTCCTTGGATGCTCGACCGCCCCGTCCATGGGGCGGACGGTCGTCTCGCAAACCTCCATGGCTCACCTGTTTAGCATCGGCGTAGTATTTAAGTGTTAAAAAAATATACAGAATGGTTTGGGACAAAAGCGAGCTGAATTTTCGCGGAATTATCTTCATTACGGATAAACAAAAATAATCCCAAGCGCTAATCGTGAGCAGTTATTAGCCTAAGGATGTAATGCTTGGCTTGATGCTTTTCCTTTACACCATTTGCCGCTGTTATGCTGCTTTTTAAACTCGCACATGCTATCCCATTGACCACTTATACCACTGTATTGACGACGAAACTCTTTAGCAGAAGTCAACCAAGCATCGGGCGCAATGCCTAACTCATTGAGCAGTTTGGGTCGCTGACTATCAATATAACCTTTTTTATCTTGGCGGATAGCTCGGCCTGTCCAATCTATCAACTCAAGATAATCGGCAAAATGA
>Ga0210009_1000221_pt1 | contig 72751 bp, 64 predicted proteins | sample CryGeyCG2114_065_FD_185457 | JGI IMG/M metagenome (GOLD analysis project Ga0210009, IMG submission 185457) | Groundwater microbial communities from aquifer - Crystal Geyser CG12_big_fil_rev_8/21/14_0.65 (SPAdes) (version 2) | ecosystem: Environmental > Aquatic > Deep subsurface > Groundwater ...
CATCAAATCTCATCTTCCTGACCTCCTGTAACACTGTCGTTCGTCTCATCTCTGATTACCTCTCGGGTAATCTTCAGACCGGACAACTTATGAGCTACTGATGAGGACAGGTTATGTGCTGCCGACACAGTGCGCTGCGTGCACTTGCCAATATCTGTTCCAGATTGAAAAATTTCATGCTGCCTCCCGTCTTTCGAAAAGAAACTAAGCTGCTGCCCATCGTTCAGTCAAGGGAATGCCTCTACCCGCGCAAGCATCCCTGCGCATGCTGCGGATTGACCACAGCAGGCATAATTTCCTACCATTGCAACCGGAAGGAAACAGGAGGACATCATGAGCAAGCAGATCAGCATCATCGGCGGCAGCGGCTTTGTCGGCAGAGCCATCGCCCGACAGGCTGTTGAACAGGGAATGGATGTCACCATTGCCTGCCGACACCCGGAGCGCGCGCGCGATCTGCTGATCCATGGCATCAAGCTGGTCAAGGCGGATATATGCAGCGGGCGGGGGCTTGATGAAGCGGTCAAGGGTGCCGCCTGTGTCATCAATCTCGTCGGCCTGCTGTTCGAACGCGGACCGCAGACCTTTTCTGCGGCGCATGTGCATGGAACCGAGCACCTGCTTGCCGCCTGCGAACGTGCCGGCACCAAACAATATATCCACATGAGTGCCCTGGGCGCCGATCTCGGCTCGTTGAGCAGTTACGCACACAGCAAGGCAGAGGCCGAGCAGCGTGTGCGCACCTCAAAACTGAAGTGGACCATCATTCGCCCCTCGATTATCTATGGCGCACGGGATTCATTCTTCAACCGCTTCCGCAAACTCTATGCGCTCGCGCCCGTCGCTCCGCTCATCGGCGGCAACACCCGCTTTCAACCGGTCTGGGTAGAGGATGTGGCTCGCGCCTTCGTATCGACCATTGGGCGACGCGTGGTAAACGGCAAGATTTATGAGCTTTGCGGACCGGAAGTCTACAGTCTGCGTGAATTGATGGAGATGATGCTGCAGGAGCTCGGCTGGAAACGCCTGCTCATTGATGTTCCGCAATCCATCGCCGGCATCATGGCCCGTGTGATGCAATTGCTGCCCACACCGCCCCTGACCCGGGATCAGCTGATCCTGCTCAAACAGGATAATGTTGCCAGCAGCAAGGAGGCCTTCCCGGCCATCTTCGGCAAACCGGCAGCACTGCCGGATGTTCTACCCGCCTGCCTGCAGCTGAATCAGCGGACCGCCTTGCAACAAAAACTGGATCGCGACCGCAAGCAATTCTGGGCGAACAGTTGAGCGCAGCACAACTGCTGCTTGTCGCCGCAGCTTATCTGCTCGGCGCGATTCCCTTTGGCCTGCTCTTTACGCGCTGGCTGACAGGCAAGGATCCACGCCAATTCGGCAGCGGCAATATCGGGGCAACCAATGCCTCGCGCACCGGCGGCAAGAAGGTCGGCCTGCTGACCCTGGCGGCTGATATTATCAAGGGCGTCATTCCGGTCGCCATCGCTGTACAGTTTGTAAACAGCGGGTCGGGTAATGAATGGCTGATTGCGGCAACGGCTGTCGCCGCCTTCCTCGGACATGTCTATCCCGTCTATCTCGGCTTCAAGGGTGGCAAGGGTGTGGCCACCATGTTCGGTGTGCTGATTCCCTGGCAACCCATTGCCGGACTGATTGCCTTCGCGGCATGGCTGATCGCCATCTGGCTGTCGCGCTATGTCGCGCTGGCTTCCATCCTGGCCGGACTGACCCTGCCCATCGCGGCCTGGCTGCTCGGCGCATCAGCAGCAGCCATCTATGCCTGTGTCTTTTTCTGCATCCTGATGACACTGCGTCATCAGAGTAATATACAACGCCTGCTGGCCGGCACGGAAAACCGCGTTGGCGGCAGCACGAAACGTGCTGAATAGCACAGTCATCCGGTTGCACGCCTCCACAATGCGTGCCAAGCTTGAACGAACGTGCCCATGCACCGGGCTATGGAGTCGGATATGAAAAAGTTACGCGCATTGATCACATCGCATCCGGGGTCGTCCCTGCTGGCACCGATCGCGCCCCTCGTGCTTGCGCTGCTGCTGTGCGGCTTCCTGCCCCAAGTCGCCCTTAGCGCTGAGCAGGCCACGGCCACCAGCACAGAAGCAACGCCCACCAGTGCAGACCTGCGGCCGGATGTCGAGCAACCCTACATCGTCAAGAAGGGCGACACCTTGTGGGATATCGCCAATCACTTTTTCAAAGACCCGTACAAATGGCTGAAAATCTGGGAACAGAATCTTTATATCACCAATCCGGACCTGATCTACCCGGGGAATAAAATCTGGTTTACGCCCAAGGCCGCGAAAAGCGGAGGCCTTAGTGTTGAGCGCACGCAACCGGAGATTCACGTCAAACCGGCCGAGCATATCGAGGATGCCGTTGATACCAGCATGCTGATTACCGCGCTCCAGCGTCAGGACTTTATTCGCCCAGAGGCCATTGATTCCGCGGGCTATGTGCTCGATTCGGCTGATGAACGCATCAACTATGGCGCCAATGACCGTATCTATATGAAGCTCGCCACACCGGCAGAGGAGGGCACTGTGTTTGATATCTTCCGCACAGCCGATCCCGTGCTCGATCCGGTCACAGGCAAGCCTGCCGGCATGCTGGTCATGCATCTCGGCCAGGTACGCATCACCGGCCGCAGCGGCGATATCAGTCAGGGTGTGGTCATCCGCGCCTTCGAGGAAATCTCGCGCGGTGACCGTCTGAAACCGGCGCGCAGCATCAATACCCGTATCCAGCCGGACTATCCCGCCATGCCCCTTGAGGGTGTGATCATGTACATCCGCAACAATGCTGCCGAGGCCGGACAGAATCAGGTTGTCGGCATCAATCTGGGTGAACAGGACGGCGTGAAAACGGGCAGCATGCTGAAGGTGATGAAGGCCGGGCGCACGGTGAAGGACAAGGTTGTCGGCGGCAATGCCACCTTGCCTGAGGAGACCATCGGCCAGTTGATCGTACTGGTCCCGCAAGCCCATGCCTCGATTGCCCTGGTGACGCGTGCAACCAATCCGATCAACCGCGGCGATGCCGTGCGCAGTGCGGATCGTCCCTGATTACAGACCATGACAAGCACTGGCCAGCCCGACTCTCTGGCTGAGCCAGCTGCGACCCCTTCCTCGGACCCACTCAACCCCGACCCTCCCAATCCCGGCCAGGCCGATCTCGATAAGCTGACTTCTGCCTGGCTGCGTCTTGCAGCCACGCCCGGCATCGGCCCGGTCAATGGCCGCCTGCTGGCCGCGGCCTGTGGCGGTGCGTGCGAAATCTGGCAGCGAAAACCAGCCGAACTGAAATGCATTGAAGGCATCGGTGAAAAGACGATCCAGTCGCTTGCCGCCTCGCCAGCCGATGCACCGGCCAAACTGATGGCGCAATGCGCAGCCCTGAGTATCGACATCCTGTGCCTGGAGGATGAACGCTACCCGACCCTGCTGCGCCAGATTGACGATGCGCCGTTTATCCTGTTCGCACGCGGCCAACTCACAGCCCTGCAACATCCGCGGCTGCTGGCCGTGGTCGGCGCACGCAAGGCCGACAGCGAGGGACGCCTGCTCACCCGCCGCTGGTGCGCAAGTCTTGCGGCACAGGGTATCGGTATTGTCAGCGGCATGGCCTTCGGCATCGATGCCGCAGCCCACGGCGGGGCGCTGGATGCAGAAAATGGCGGCGCACCGACCATCGCCGTCCTCGGTTGCGGACTGGCCGCGCCATTCAGCCCTGTACAACAGAAACAAATCGAAGCCATCAGCCGGCATGGCTGCGTGCTCAGTGAATTCCAGCCTGAAGAGGAGGCAAGACCGGAGCATTTCCCGCGCCGCAACCGCATTATTGCCGGCATGGCCGCAGGAACGCTGGTCGTGCAGGCGGATATCCGTTCCGGCTCGCTGATTACCGCCCGACTGGCCGGTGATTATGGTCGCGAGGTGCTGACTGTGCCCGGATCCACGCTTGCCGGCAGGCATGCCGGCTGTCATCAGCTGCTGCGCGATGGCGCCACACTGGTCGAATCACCCGACGATATTCTTATGGCCATGGGTTGGCAGGGAAGCGCCGGCATGAGGCGCGTCGACCATGTCCCGGCCAACGATCACGAAGCCAAAATCATGCAGGCGCTGGACGGAGAAATCATGCATATTGATGCGCTGGCCGAACACTGCGCCTTGACCGTGCCCGAACTTTCCCCCATCTTGCTCGGCCTTGAATTACTCGGTGTGGTCGATGTCCTGCCCGGCAGCCGCTATACCCTGGGGCGTGCCGGCTGATCCTGCCGCCCGCTAATTTCAACATTGAGGTACGTGAATACATGAGCGCCGTCGTCGTTGTGGAGTCTCCCGCCAAGGCAAAAACCATCGAGAAATACCTTGGCAAAGGGTACAAGGTGCTCGCCTCCTATGGCCATGTGCGCGCCTTCCCGAAAAAGGATGGCTCAGTGGATCCGGATAATGATTTCGCTATCAAGTACGAGATCATCGGCGACAAAAAGAAGCGCATTGACGATATCCACAAAGCACTTAAAAAGGCTGACGAGCTGATTCTGGCCAGCGATCTGGATCGCGAGGGAGAGGCCATTGCCTGGCATGTCGCCGAGGTACTGCGCGAACGCGGCGCGCTCGAAGGCAAGACCATCAAACGTATTACTTTCAACGAAATTACCAAAAAGGCCATCGATGAGGCCATGTCCAAAGCGGGCGAAGTGGACATGCAGCTGGTCGATGCCCAGCAGGCACGCAGTGCGCTGGATTATCTGGTCGGCTTCACCCTCTCGCCCCTGTTGTGGCGCAAGATTCGCAGCGGGCTGTCGGCCGGCCGCGTGCAGTCGGTGGCCCTGCGTCTGATCTGCGAACGCGAGCAGCATATCCGCGAGTTTAAAGCGAAGGAATTCTGGACCATTGATTCCGAATGCAGCATCGCGGCAGGCACAAGCGATGAAAAATTTGCCGCCCAACTGATTGCCGTAGACGGGGAGAAACTGGGCAAGTTCGCCATCATCGATGGAGTCAGTGCCGGCAGTCTGGCGCGGCGCGTGGAGATGGACGCCTTCAAGGTGGCTGCAGTCACCAAAACGCAGACCCGGCAACAACCCTCTCCGCCATTTATCACCACCACCCTGCAAATGGACGCCGCACGCAAACTCGGCTTCACGGCACGCAAGACCATGCAGATTGCACAAAAGCTCTATGAAGGTATCGATGTCGGCGGTGAAACGGTCGGTCTGATCACCTATATGCGTACCGACTCGCTGAATCTTTCCGAGGATGCCATTGTCGAGATGCGCGAGCATATCGCCAGCGCCTTCGGCAAGGAGTTCATGCCAAACAAGCCACGCCATTTTAAAACCAAGAGCAAGAATGCGCAGGAAGCGCATGAAGCGATTCGCCCGACCTCAGTGGCACGCACCCCCGAAGCCATGAAGAAGGTCCTGGATCAGGATGCGGCGCGGCTATACAAGCTGATCTGGAAGCGTGCACTGGCCTCGCAAATGGCTCCGGCAGTACTGGATCAGGTACGCGCCGATATCGAAGGCAAGGGACTGACCCTGCGCGCCAACGGCTCCACACTGGCCTTTGCCGGCTTCCGCAAGCTGTATATCGAGGGTACCGACGAGCCCGAGAAACAGGACAGTGAGCGCCTGCTGCCGCCACTCAATAAGGGCGATGCTGTGCGCATCGTCAGAGCTGATTCCAAACAGCATTTCACCGAACCGAAACCACGTTTTTCCGAAGCCACGCTGGTCAAGGAGCTGGAAGCCGATGGTATCGGCCGTCCGTCCACCTATGCATCCATCCTCAATGTGCTGCGCGAGCGCGAGTACGTGGAGATGGAAAAGAAGCGCTTCGTACCGACCGATGTCGGCGAATGGGTGAGTAAATTTCTGGTCAGCTCCTTCGGCGATATCGTCAATCCCAAATTCACCGCCTCGGTGGAGGATAAACTCGATGCCGTGGCACGCGGCGAAGCCGGCTGGAAGCCCTTGCTGCATGAGTTCTGGGGACCATTCAAGGTTGCTGTGGACAAGGCGGCGGATGCCGAACGTCCGGCCGAAGAGACCGAAGAGGTGTGCCCGGAATGCGGCAAGCCGATGGCCATCAAGCTGGGCCGTTACGGTAAGTTCCTCGCCTGCACCGGCTACCCTGCCTGCAAACATGCAAGCCCCGTGGGCGGCAAGGAAGCATCGAATGCCGAACCGGAGCTTTCCGACGAGAAGTGCGATAAATGTGGTGCCCCGATGGCCATCAAGCACGGAAAGTTCGGCAAGTTCCTCGGCTGCTCCGCCTATCCCGAGTGCAAGAATATCCAGCCGCTGGAAAAACCGAAGGATACCGGCATCACCTGTCCGGAATGCGGCAAAGGAACTTTTCTGGAAAAGAAATCCAGACGCGGCAAGGTTTTCTACTCCTGCTCAGGCTATCCCAAGTGCAAGAGTGCATTGTGGAACAAGCCGATTGATATGCCCTGTCCGAAGTGCAAGGCGCCCTTTGTCACCGAAAAGCTGACCAAGCGCAATGGCCTTGAGCATGTCTGTGCCAGCGAGGGATGTAGCTGGAAGGAACAGGTCGAAGCTCCGGAAGCTGCGTAAGTGGCAGCAAGGGAAACGCCCGGCACTGATTTACCGGTGCCCCTGACGGACATCCGCCCGGCCGGTACCAACGACATTTACGATATCTACATGCTCAACTGCAAAGCCTTCGTCGAATCATGGTCGGTGATGGCGCTCGGCATGTGGCAGGAACGGGGTGACGATCTGGATGTCTGGTACGATACAGACGGAAATCTGGCCGCCTACTATCTCGGTCAGGACGTGCTGGATGAAGTGCACATCATGCAACTGGCCGTGGCGCCGCAATTCCGCAGGCAGGGCTTAGGCAGCCGCCTGATGCAATATGAAATCGAGCGCAAACGCGCATCCGGCATGGCGCAGATGCTGCTTGAGGTGCGCGCCTCGAATCGCGCCGCACAAAAGCTATACACCTCCCTCGGCTTTCAGGTGGTCGGTCGTCGCGACGGCTATTATGCCCCGCTCGAAAATCACCCGCCCGAGGATGCTCTGCTAATGCGTTTCGACTTCTGAGTCCGACCCTTCTTCTGGATGAGCACCTACTATGACGGCAGCTTTCTTCTTGGGCAGTGCAAGGCTGTCAAAACACTTGTTGAGGCAGCGATAGACATGTTGGCAACGAACTTGCATGGTCTTTCCCTTTATATGATTAAGGTGGGACGATGACAGTGCATGAAAGCAAGCCAAAGACTGATGCAGGCGGCCTTCTCGCAACAAGAAAATTCCCTATACTGCGCCGTCTTTCGAGCATCTGTCTGGCGATGATGCTTCTTACAGCCACTGCTCTGACACTGCTGTATTGGCAGGATCAAATCGCCGAGCACAAGACCTTCTCTGCTCAGGAAAATGAAAAAAACCTAGCCTTAATCAAGTACATACTGGATGAACAGATCACCGCCTTTGCCGCCAAGAGCAAGGGGGTTGATACCGAGAGGCTTCTGGCAATGCCGGGTATCGATGCACATATTGCCTCAGTATTGGCCGATATTCACCCAGTCGATGTCCTCAAGCTGAAAGTATTCAATCTGTCTGGGATCGCCATCTATTCGACGGTCAAGCAGGATATCGGCAAGATCAGTTCACATCCCGATCTTCTGGCCAAAGCACTGCTCGGAGAAACAGCCCATCAAATTGAATTTCGCGATGCATTTTCCGGCGTTTCAGGTGTGCTGCATGATATCCATATTGCCTTGACATACAGCCCGCTTATGCATGGTGGACAACATATCGGGATCATTGAAATCTACAGGGATATCACCCCGCTTCATGAGCGCCGACTGGCAAAAGTTATTCAAATCGCTCTCATTGTGTTTGGCGCCTTTGCCCTGCTGTATGCCGTGCTGATTTTAATCGTATTCAGAATGGACCGCGCTGTAGTCGAATGGCAGAGACGCGTTGTTAATAGTGACGGAGAAGTTCATCAGGCACAGGATGCCACCAAGGCTTCAAATGCGCGTTTCCAGGTGATGGCAGAAGAGTCGCCCCTTCCCTTGCAGATATTTTCACCTGATGGTCGCACCCTTCTGGTGAACAAAGCCTGGCAAAAGATGTGGGGCGTGCCGCTGGAAGCACTGTCTAACTACAATGTGTTACACGACCAGCAGCTGATTGACCGGGGGATGATGCCATATATCCGGAAAGCCTTTGCAGGGGAGCCCAGTGAAATTCCGGCAGGCTATTATGACAGGGCGATGACGCCCGAGGTGGCAAGTGGTGGCGGTGTCTTATGGGTGCGCGGCCACATCTACCCGATTAAGGACAGCCAAGGGGAAGTATCCGAAGTTGTTCTGATTCAGGAGGATGTCACCGAGCACAAGCAGCTGGAAAGTTCCATGCAGAAATATTCTTTTATCGCGAATGCCTCACAGGATTTCATGAATCTGATTGACCGGAATTACGTCTACCAGAGCGCGAACGATGCTTTTCTGAAGGAACGAAACCTAAACCGGGAAGATGTCATTGGCAGGACAGTGGCAGATATATGGGGAGAGGAAACCTTCAACTCGAAGATCAAACCCATCTTGGATCAATGCTTTTCCGGCCATATGAAGAAGCAGGAATTTTATTTTACGTCGCCTTCGGGCGAAACGCTTCATTATGAGGCTCGCTTTTATCCGTTTTTTAGTGAAAAGGGCAAGGTAGAGCTTACCGCAGTTTTTACCCGTGACATCACCGAGCGCAAACAGACCGAGGCCAAGCTGGAAGAAAGCATGGCGCGTTACGACAACCTCGTTCAGCACATTCCCGTTGGCGTCTATCTCTTCCGTTTTCATGCTGATGGCTCGATGAGCTTTGAATATGTCAGCCCTGTGTTTTGCCAGCTACTGGGCCTTGACGAAGGCGCAGTGCTGAGCGACGCCAGCATTGCCTTTTCTACTGTACACCCCGACGATCTGGATAGCCTGATAAAATCCAATACTGACGCCAAGGAGCTGATGAAGCCCTTTCGCTGGGAAGGCCGGTTTATCATCCATGGCGAAACGCGCTGGATACAAATCAAATCCGACCTCACAGCTCAGGGCGAGGGTGAAAGCCTGTGGAGCGGCGCGGTCAGCGATATCACCGAGCACAAGCAGGCGGAAATAACCCTGCAGCAGAGCGAAGAACAATTACGCCATGTTATTGCTGGTGCAGCACTGGGTTATTGGGACTGGGATTTCAAAACAGGTGCTCAGCAGGTGAATGATCGCTGGCTGGATATACTGGGGCTGGATCGAGCAGATATCGCCAATAATGTCAGCGACTGGGAGGCAAGAGTCCACCCCGATGACAAGCAGCGAGTCCTGCCTGTCATTGAAGCCTCTTTCACCAATCGTGAACCTTATACTGTTGAATTCAGGATGAAGCACAAAGACGGGCACTGGGTCTGGATTCAGGGCTCAGGGGCGGTCATTTCCTATGATCCCATCTCGAACGAGCCACTGCGAGTCTGCGGCACACATCAGGATATTTCCGAGCGCAAACAGGTGGAGGAAAATCTTCAGCTCACCCAGTTTGTCAGTGACCATGCACCTGAGTGCATTGTCTGGGTCGATGAACAGGCGAAGATTTGCTACGTCAACGAAGCGGAATGCCGCGAACATGGCTATACAAGAGAAGAGCTGCTTGGGATGTCCATCCCCGACATGGATCCTGATTTCCCGATTGAAACATGGCCTGCTCACTGGCAGGAACTCAAGCAGAAAGGCTCCCTCAGCTTCGAAACACAGCACAGCCGCAAGGATGGCTCTGTTTTCCCGGTCGAGGTCGCCGCCAACTTCGTTAAATTTGGCGACAAGGAATATAACGTTGCATTCGTCAGAAACATCAGCGCGCGCAAGCTGGCAGAAGATGCCTTGCGGGAACACACGCAACAGCTGCAGGAAATCCAGACCATGCATGAGGAAGCCCAGCGCATAGCCCAGGTTGGTCATTGGCAACTTGATTTGGTCAACAATGTTTTAATCTGGTCGAATGAGTTGTACCGCATATTCGGCATGAATCCCAGTGCGCCGGAAACATATGATGCATTTCTGGAAATTGTGCACCCTGATGACCGTGAATTGGTAAATCATGCTTATTCGGAGTCGATAAAAAATAGAACCCAGTATGATATTGAGCACCGCTTGCTGATGCAGGACGGCTCTATCAAATGGGTACATGAGCGCTGCCTGACCAGCTACTCGGATGAGGATGGCGCACCACTGCGCTCGATTGGTACAACGCTGGATATTACCGAGCGCAAAGCAAGCGAAGGTAAAGCCCGCATGTTACTTCATGCCATAGAACACGCCGGCGAATCCATGATGATTACAGATCGGAATGCCATACTCGAATATGTGAATCCGGCATTTAGCAAAGTCACGGGATATTCGCCGGAAGAAATACTTGGCAAAACCCCGGCGGTCCTTAAAAGCCAGGCTCAGGATCAGGCCTTTTACAAAGAGCTATGGGATACGATCACACGCGGTGAAGTCTGGAACGGCACGCTGGTCGATCGTCGAAAGGATGGCAGTTTTTATCCGGCGATGATGTCTGTAGCACCCATCCATAACAGCGCTGGCGAAACCACCCATTATGTTGCTATTCAACAGGACATGAGCGAATACAAGAAAATGGAGGATCAGTTCCTTCAGGCTCAGAAGATGGAGGCCATCGGCACGCTGGTAGGTGGTATCGCCCATGACTTTAACAATATGCTGGCAGCTATTCAGGGTAATGTTTATCTGGCCAAACGAAAACTGAAACAACAACCGGAGGTTGACGCCAAGCTGGATGGCATCGAACAACTTGGCAAGCGCGCGGCAGATATGGTCAAGCAACTACTCACATTTGCCCGCAAAGACCGGATGAAGATGAGCACCTTCTCACTCAACACCTTTATCAAGGAAGGCTTTCAACTGGTCAAAGCAGCCATCCCCGAGAATATCGAACTCGCTTGCGACATCTGCCAGGAAGAATTGACCATTGCCGGTGATGCTACTCAGTTGCAACAGGTATTGATGAATCTATTGAACAATGCACGCGATGCGGTCTTTTATGTGAGCCAACCGAGCATCCTCTGCAGCCTCAAGCCATTTGTCGCCACAGCCGCTTTTGGAAAAGTGCACCCGGAGACCAAGGGCAAGCGGTTCGCAAAACTAAGCGTGGGCGACAACGGACAGGGTATTGAAGCAGAGTGTTTGGAGAAGGTTTTCGAGCCGTTTTTCACCACCAAGGGTATTGGCGAAGGTACGGGGCTGGGTCTGGCAATGGTTTACGGTGCTGTGCAATCACATGGTGGTATTATTGAAGTGGAAAGCGAAAAGGGAGTTGGTTCGGCTTTTCATATTTACCTGCCATTGACGGAAAAAGTTCAGGATTCAGTCCAGAAAGATGCAGGCGGCATTGTCCACGGCAGTGGAGAAACCATTCTTCTGGTGGATGATGAAGAGGATATGAGAGTCACATCCGGGGAAGTTCTTAAAGATATGGGCTATCAGGTGTTGATCGCTAGCGATGGCGAGGACGCTCTGCAGATGTTCAGCTTGCATCAGAATGATATCCGGCTGGTGATCTCGGATATTGTCATGCCGAAGATGGGCGGTATCGAACTGGCGAAAGCCATCCGACGCCTGGATAAGAAGTTGCCCATTATTTTCGCCACCGGCTATGCCAAGGATCAGGCGATGTCTGATGAGGATCAGGTTGAGAACAGCACCATTATCAGCAAGCCGTTTTCATATAAAAAGCTCAGCCAACTGATTCTAAAGTTGATTGGCCATCAATGAACATCCGCTCGAGAAAGTCTCCTGAGGGGGTAAGGCCGGATAATTTGATTGGCGATGCAGGCGTCAGGATTGATAAATGGTTGTGGGCGGCGCGCTTTTACAAGGTGCGTAGCATGGCTGCCGATGCGGTGAAAGGCGGGCATGTGTGGATCAACGGGGTGCGTGCCAAACCAGCAAAGCTGGTGCATATCGGTGATGCCATCAGCCTTCAGAAGGAACAGCAGGCCTTTGATCTGCTGGTCACGGGACTGTCTGAGAAACGCGGCCCTGCTTCACAGGCGCAGACGCTTTATACTGAAACTCCTGAGAGCATTGAACGGCGCGCCACGCTTGCCGAACAGCATAAGCTGCATGCCGCATCATCCCCCGCACCCGACAAACGCCCGGACAAACGCGACCGCCGCCACATCATCAGCTTCAAATCAAAATAGAATCCGCATCAAAGTCAGGTATCACGGCTTGCCTGCATCATCGTTGTTTCCCGGTTCCCGGCCGCAAGTCAGGCATACCTTCTCTCTGCTGGCAAACACCCAGATCGGATAGAGAATTGTCGGAATAAGAAACACCATGGAAACAGCACACAGCGTGGCTAAAAGCAGCCAAACCCAAGAACTGCCACCCCATTCCGTATGATACGGCTGGCCGCATTTTCTGCACACTGTATGTCTTGCCATCACTTCACCACCCGTGGGCAAGTATCAGCACAAAGCAAAGCAACCCGCCCAAGATCAGCAGCATCGCCGGTGCATAGGTCTTCACCATCTCCACAAACGTGCGCCTCGTTTTCCTCCTGACTCTCGTCCGCAAGGTTAGCCATGCGCTCCGCCAGCGTCATCCGCTGCATCACCACAGGCAAGGTTCGGCTGCCCTTCGTAGACGACGTGAAGACAAAGCCTTGGGGATTCTGCTACATTCGTCAGGCGGAATGCCGTGGAGGATGTTTATGTTTGAGCTGATGATGAAATGGAAAGCGGCTGGCCTGCAGATACTTTGGCCGGACGATGTTCATTCGCTTCCCGGCTGGAAAGCGCTGATTACGCGCATCTTGCAGGTGAGTTTTGCGGTGATTCGTGATTTTCTCGAAGGACAGCTCACCCTGCGCGCCATGAGTCTGGTGTACACCACCCTGCTCTCATTGGTTCCTCTGCTCGCCCTCACCTTCTCCGTACTCAAAGGTTTCGGGGTGCAGAATCAGCTTGAGCCGGCACTGGTGAATACATTGTCTGCATTGGGAGACAAGGGAGAAGAAATCGCCCGGCAAATTGTCGGCTTCGTGGATAACATCAAGGTCGGCGTCTTGGGCTCATTGGGTCTCGGCATGTTGATCTATACGGTTGTTTCCCTACTGCACAAAATCGAAAAATCCTTCAATTATATCTGGCACATCGATAAGGCCCGCCCACTGGGGCAACGCTTCAGCGAATACCTGAGCGTGATTCTGGTCGGCCCGCTACTGATTTTCTCCGCCCTCGGCATGACGGCATCGCTGATGAGTTCTTCCGTGGTTGGGGCGATCTCAAGCGTTCCACTTTTGGGACTTGTGGTGGCTTCGATTGGCAAACTCATTCCTTACGCCCTGGTGATCGTCGCCTTTACCTTTGTTTATATCTTCATGCCAAACACCAAGGTGAAGATCGGGCCAGCGCTGATCGGTGGTGCAGTAGCCGGTATTGCATGGGAAACAGCAGGCTGGGCTTTCGGCACTTTTGTCGTTAATTCGGGCAACTACACAGCCATCTATTCCGGCTTCGCCATCCTGATCATGTTCATGATCTGGCTGTTTGTGAGCTGGTTGATTCTGCTGCTCGGCACCAGCATCGCATTCTATTGCCAGAATCCGGGGCATATCGCGGTGCGCCGGAATCAACAGGGCTTAAGCCCTCTCCTGACGGAGAAACTGTCGCTGCTCGCCATGTTCCATATCGGACAGCATTACTACCGTCACCAGACAGCATGGCAAATCGACGAACTGGCACGCAAACTGGGTGCGCCGCTTAATGTCACTCAGGACATTCTGGATACACTGCAAGCACGCCAGCTCATTATCGCCACCAGCGAAGGTTCGCCGCCTTATGTGCCTGCACAGGATATGGAGACCCTGCCGGTCAAACATATCCTTGATGCCGTGCGCTCCGGCAATGAGGAAAGTGGTCTTATGCCATGGCGATTGGCGAAGGAGCCGGTGGTTGACCAGATGATGCAGGCTGCAGACGAAGCGGTTGATCAAGCTATGCAGCATCAAACCCTGAAGGACATGGTTCTTGCCGGACTTGGAAAAGATGCCAAACAGAATGGCAAAGAATTATAAGAGGCTGCGAAACCGGCAAATAAAAAAGGGCCCCTTATCGGGGCCCTTTTTATTGTGGCTCGAATGAAAAACCAGCGCTTAATTCGCAGCTAATTGGCGCAGCACATAATGCAGGATGCCGCCGTGACGGTAGTAATCCCATTCCTTGGGAGTGTCGATACGCACGCTGGCAGTGAAGGTCTTGCCGTCGGCCGTAACGCTCACTTCTTTCGCGCCCTGCTTCACGCCGCTGATGCTGAATACTTCATGGCCTGTCAGTCCCAGCGTTTCGGGGCTGTCGCCATCCAAAAACTGCAAGGGAAGGATGCCCATGCCAACCAGATTGGAACGGTGGATACGCTCATAGCTTTCGGCAATCACGGCACGCACGCCCTGCAGGGCAGGTCCCTTAGCAGCCCAGTCGCGCGACGAACCCGAACCGTATTCCTTACCGGCAAGGATAATGGCCGGAACAGCTTCTTCCCTGTACTGCATGGCCGCATCGTAAATGCTCATGGCTTCGCCATCCGGCAGATGCAGGGTCACACCTCCCTCTGTGCCGGGGGCCAATCGGTTGCGCAAGCGGATGTTGGCAAAGGTACCGCGCATCATGACCTCATGATTGCCGCGCCGTGAGCCGTAGGAGTTGAAATCCTTTGCCTCCACGCCCTGTTCGCGCAGGTAACGACCAGCCGGGGAATCAGCTTTGATATTGCCTGCCGGCGAGATGTGGTCGGTGGTCACCGAATCGCCGAGCATGGCCAGCACGCGCGCACCGCTGATATCGCCGATGCTGCCCGGCTCCTTGCTCATGCCGACAAAGTAGGGCGGGTTCTGGATATAGGTGGAATCATCCTCCCAGGCAAAACGCTCGCCCTCAGGGGCAGCCAGTTGCTGCCAGTTGGCATCGCCCTTGAACACATCGGCATAGGATTTGGTGAACTGAGCGCGATTCACGCCCGCCACAGCCGCCGCGACCTCGGCCTGTGTCGGCCATATGTCCTTCAGATACACATCCTGGCCGTTGGCGCCCTTGCCCAGCGGCTCCTTGTACAGATCGATATTCATCGTTCCAGCAATGGCATAGGCCACGACCAGCGGCGGGGAGGCCAGATAATTCATGCGCACCTCAGCATGCACGCGACCTTCGAAGTTGCGATTGCCGGAGAGCACCGAACAAACGGAAAGGTCTCCATCAGCGATGGCCTTGGAGACTTCAACAGGCAGCGGTCCGGAGTTGCCGATACATGTGGTGCAACCGTAGCCGACAACATGGAAGCCCAGCTTTTTCAGCGGCTCCATAAGCCCCGCACCTTCAAGATATTCGGTAACCACCAAAGAGCCGGGGCCGAGTGAGGTTTTCACCCACGGCGCAGAGTTGAGACCTAAGGCGGCGGCTTTCTTGGCAACAAGACCCGCACCGAGCATGACCGATGGGTTGGAGGTGTTGGTGCAGGAGGTGATGGCTGCGATAACCACGGCACCGTTGTCGATGGTCACTTCTTTGCCGTTAATATTTGTGCGCACGGCCTTCGTTTCCAGTCCTGCTTCGGCCTTCACGGCACTCAATGCCTTGGTAAAGCTTGCCTTTGCATCGGTCAGTGCAACGCGATCCTGCGGGCGCTTGGGGCCGGCCAGTGAGGGTACAACCGTGGACATATCCAGCGACAGCGTCTCGCTGTAATCAGCTGTGTTCGGCCCGTCGCGGAACATGCCCTGGGCCTTGGCATAGGCCTCGACCAGCGCAATGTTTTCTTCGGAGCGGCCGGAAAGGCGCAGGTAATTCAGGGTCTCATGATCAATCGGGAAGATGCCGCAGGTGGCGCCATATTCCGGTGCCATATTGGCGATAGTGGCGCGATCAGCCAGTGGCAGATGATCCAGTCCCGCACCATAGAATTCGACAAACTTGCCGACCACGCCGTGCTTGCGAAGGATTTCCACAATGGTCAGCACAAGATCGGTGGCGGTGGCACCTTCCGGCAAGGCTCCGTTCAACTCAAAACCAACCACCTTGGGAATCAGCATGGAGACCGGCTGGCCGAGCATGGCTGCTTCCGCCTCGATACCGCCCACACCCCAGCCGAGTACGCCGAGGCCATTAATCATGGTGGTGTGCGAATCGGTGCCGACCAGCGTATCCGGGTAGGCTACGCCTGCATCATCCACAAACACAGTACGCGCCAGATTCTCCAGATTGACCTGATGCACAATCCCGGTATCCGGTGGCACAACCTTGAAGTTGTCGAAGGCCAACTGCCCCCACTTAAGGAAGTTGTAGCGCTCGCGGTTGCGCGAAAATTCAATTTCGGCGTTCTTTGCCATGGCATCATCGGAGCCGAATGCATCCACCTGCACGGAGTGGTCAATCACAAGTTCGGCCGGCGCCAGCGGATTGATCTGCGCAGCCTTGCCACCAAGCGCCACCACTGCATCGCGCATGGCTGCCAGATCGACCACGGCGGGTACGCCCGTGAAATCCTGCATCAGCACACGTGCCGGCATGTAGGCGATTTCTTTCGACGGCTCGGCCTTGGCATCCCAGTTGAGGATCGACAGCACATCCTCGCGACTGACCACCTCGCCGTCTTCGCGGCGCAGCAGATTCTCCAGCAGAATTTTCATCGAGAATGGCAAGCGGGCGGCATCGCCAGCAGCATCCAGACGGTAATAGGTGTATGTCTTATCCTTGACCTTGAGAGTGCTCCTGGCACCAAAACTATTGCTCACCCGAATCTCCTTTGCCGTACATATAAATTGAATGTGGCTCAGCCTAGCGCCATAGGGGTCATAGCAAAAGAAATCCTCTTTCGATATCCGACCAGCAAAAATATGAAGGAGGGTAATCTTTGCGCCTGTCTTACAGACAGCCGTGATTTATAATCCTGATCATCGGCCAAAGGCTGATATCTCAGGAGGCATGAACATATGCGTAAATCTATTTTGTCCCTGGCTGCACTGGCAGCCCTCGGATTGGCAGCAACACCCGTTTTGGCAGCAGATCATGGCGTGCGTGAAAAGGCCGGCATGTCAGCCGATGCACATGCAGACAAGGCAACCAAGAAGGCTCACCAGGCTGAGCGCAAGGCAAACAAGGATGAGGAGAAGTCTGCCAAGAAGCATCACGACAAGAAAAAGAAAGAGATGAAGGAAAGGAAAGACAAAGCCTCGGATGAAGGCAAGAAAGAGATGAAGGAAAGGAAAGACAAAGCCTCCGATGAAGGTAAGAAAAAGATGAAGATGAAGGAAGCCGACAAGAAGATGGAAAGCGAAACCAACTGACCATCGCCCTTCACTGAATCAATATTCAGTTTCATTTTGCAAAGCCCCGCCCTCGGCGGGGCTTTCTGCTTTAAGGAGGGCGTTATTCCGTGGTGCTTAAATATTCAATCATTGCCGGCGCAGACAGCATGGGGAGCAGCTTGGCATTGGCTTCCGGCATGGCGAAATCTCCCAGAGCATCACAGCTCACCCATGCGTGTTCCGATTCGCAGTTCAATCCCGATGTGTCGAGGCAGTCGCAGGCAAATAAGCTGAAGTGAAGTATCCGATCCTGATAGGCATGTTCAGCATCGCCAATATGTTGCCAACGTATTGCAGCGAGTCCTGTTTCTTCTGCCAATTCGCGCTTCGCGGCCTGCAGAGCTTCTTCTCCAACCTCCACCTTGCCGCCGGGAAAAGACCACAGGCCTGCGCAATGCACATCGGCAGGTCGACTGAGCAACAACACTTCACCGTTGCGGTTGAAAGCGGCGATGAGCGCAATGGTTTGATGGAGCATGCATCGAATACTAAGGACTTCATCGGCAAAGTCGCTGCCCAAGGCGCTGCTTGCGGGCAATGGTGATTCCCGCGCGGCGAGGCTAGGCTTCTCTGATGTCGCCCCCATTGGAAATCATTCGTCATGCAGTTCAAGCCTACCCCGATTCGCTGGCCGAGCAGGAAGGGCGGGTGGCAGACATCATCGCAGGCCGGGCAAGCCCCTGCATCATTCTTACCGAACACCCGCCGCTGTACACCATCGGCACCTCAGGCAGCGAAAGCGATATTCTCAGTCGTATCGTTGATGGTGAATCCATCAGCGTATTCGAGAGCGGGCGCGGTGGCGAGGTGACCTACCATGGGCCTGGGCAACTGGTGTGCTATGTGCTAGCCGACCTGCGCAGCGATCCCGACCTGCACCGCCATGTCCAGCGGCTGGAGGAGATGGTCATACGCACACTGGCTGACTTCGGCATCGAAGCCTGTCGCAGCAAACGTGGCATCGGGGTCTGGGTGGGCGGCAACAAAATAGCCGCTGTCGGCGTGCGCTGCCGCAAATGGATCACCTTTCACGGCATCGCCCTGAATATCCATCCGAATCTGCGCCACTTTTCCGGCATTGTGGCCTGCGGGATGACAGATTCACCCGTGACATCCATGCATGCGGAGGGCGTTCACGCCAGTCGCAGCGAGGTGGAGACGCGCGTTCTTGAACATGCCAAGGCACTGTTCTCTGCACCTATAGACTGACGCATCCCCGGACAAGAACGGTCTCGTTGAAAACCTTGCACGGCAGGGCACGATACGTAGCGTTCCGATTCCTTCAAACCGCACACGGGAGCAACCATGTCCAGCCAGTCCTACACCATCCGGCGCGCACTGATCAGCGTATCCGATAAAACCGGCGTCGAGGCTTTCGCCCGCGCACTAAGCGCCAAGGGCGTGGATATCCTGTCCACCGGCGGCACAGCCAAGCTCTTGCGCGAGGCAGGCATCGCCTGCCGTGATGTCTCCGAGTACACTGGCTTCCCCGAGATGATGGACGGGCGTGTAAAAACCCTGAACCCCAAGGTGCACGGCGGCATCCTTGCGCGCCGCGATAATCCCGGCGATCTAGCCTCCATGGCCGAGCACGGTATCGAGCAAATCGATCTGGTCTGTGTGAATCTGTATCCGTTTCGCGAGGCCGTGGCCAAAGAGGGCTGCACGATTGACGATGCCATTGAAAACATCGACATCGGCGGGCCCTGCATGGTGCGCGCCTCAGCCAAGAATCATAAATTCGTCACCATCGTCGTCGATCCGAGCGATTACGTCATGATCCTCGACGCGATGGACAGCAACGATCTTGATGAAGCCAAACGCCGCGCGCTGGCCGTGAAGGCCTTCGCACACACTGCGGCCTATGACGGCGCCATCGCCAACCATTTTTCCGCCCTTAATGCCGATGGCTCCAAGCGCGACTTCCCGGATATCTTCACCCGCCAGTTCATCAAGACAGCAGACGAGCTGCGCTACGGTGAAAACCCACATCAGCAGGGCGCTTTCTACGCCGACCCAGAGGATGAGGGCATGTCGCTGGCCGATTGCGAGATCATGCAGGGCAAGGCGATTTCCTATAACAACATCGCCGATGCCGATGCCGCCTTCGCGCTGGTGCGCGATTTTGAGGCGCCTGCTGTGGTCATCGTCAAGCATGCCAACCCCTGCGGCGTGGCCGTGGGTGCCGATCAGGCAGAAACATACGAGCGTGCTCGCGCTGCCGACGCAGTGTCTGCTTTTGGAGGAATAGCTGCATTCAATCGCCCGCTTGAAGAGGCAACCGCCAAGCTGATTGCCGAAACCTTCATGGAGGTGGTCATTGCTCCCGGCTTCACCGAAGCCGCGCGTGCCGTGCTGGCCGAGCGCAAGAATCTGCGTCTGCTGCTGGCCCCGTCCATCGAGGCTGTAAGTGGTGGTCTTGAATTCAAGCGGGTGAATGGTGGCCTGCTGGTGCAGCAGCGCGATGACCACATCCTGCATCGCGACACCTGCAAGGTGGTGACCAAGCGCGCCCCGACGGACGTCGAATGGGACGATATGCTGTTTGCCTGGACGGTCGCCAAGCATGTGAAATCCAATGCCATCGTGTTCGCCAAGAATGGCGTAACGCTGGGCGTGGGTGCCGGCCAGATGAACCGCGTGAACTCGACGCGCATTGCCGCCCTGCACGGTGGCTCAGCCATCAAGGGTTCGGCAGTGGCCTCCGATGCCTTCTTCCCCTTCCGCGACGGCGTGGATGCACTGGCCGATGCCGGCGCCACGGCGGTCATTCAGCCGGGCGGCTCGATCCGCGACGATGAAGTGATTGCCGCAGCCGACGAAAAAGACATCGCCATGATCTTCACCGGCATCCGGCATTTCAGGCACTGATCCGAAATTCGCCTCAAGTAAACCAAAAGGCCCGCCTCATCGAAGCGGGCCTTTTGTTTTTGTTCGCTCACACATTCGCACATTCGGGGTCTTGTTTCGCGCATTGTAGTTACCGCAGATTGTCCTTGCGAAGCAATCGCTCGGTACGCATAACATGCAGGATAAAGACCTTTTGCCCATCGAAGCGGTAGAAGATGCGGCAGGGCGGCTCGACGATCTGCCGGTAGCGGGAGCCTTCGAGTTCGGGAACCGCACCGCCGCTTTCAGGAAAACTCGCTAGCTGCTCGGTGTGCACAAAGACGCGGCGCACCAGTTCGGATGCGGCGACCGGGTTTTCCAGTGCGATGTAATCGGCGATGGCGTCGAGGTCGCTGAGCGCCGGTTCCGTCCAGACTACTTCAGCCATCGGGCCATGCTGGCCTTGGCTTCATCCTGGTTGAGCGTGCGGCCATCGGTGACGGCCGACTCGCCCCTGGCGATCCCTTCAAGAATACCCATGCGGCTCTGCAACAATTCATACGACTCGACATCAACGAGGTAGGCAGTCGGCATGCCATGCTGGGTAATCAGGATGGGTTGTTTGTCTCGCTCAAGATCGGACAACAATTCCGTTGCCTGTCGTTTAAGGGTGGTTACAAGTTCGGTACGCATAAAGTGACACTAAAGTAGCACTCCCGGCAACGCAAGCCCACTTGGCAGGAGAAACCGTTACGGCCTGCGCAACAGTTCCACCCGGATAGGCATCCGGAATTCAGCACCTGAAGGGGTCATACGCGATTCGAACTTCGCTTTGACCTTTGCATGCAACTCGGGGGAAAGACTGTGATCGCTATGCGTCACCTTGAGAATCTTGCGGTCGAAATCATCGAAGTCGTCGAAATGCATCGGGGAGAGGAAAAAGGTTTCCGAGGCCAGTTCGAACAGGCCTGAATCCACGCCGCGCTGCACCGCCTCGAAAGCGGCAAGGGAAGCTCTGCGAAGTACACTCCCACGCCGAAAAGTTCATACAATCTATACTGTTTATTCGGTGAAATGACCGACAGGTACGGAGGCCAAATCCGTGAACAGCCGTTGAATCACTCCTGAAAAGACATCCGTCGGACCCGTAGTGAAAAGACGAATGGCCGGTTGATCGACCGGCGGGCCGAGCAGGCCCTGGCGGGTGAGCTGGCGCAGCGTCTGCCGGGCAACGGCGGCACCCGTGTCGATGAGATGGATATCGGGGCCGACGATGTCGCGGATCAGTTCGCGCAGCAGCGGGTAGTGGGTGCAGCCCAGCACGATTGTGTCGGCTCCCTGGTGCAGGAGAGGTTGTAAAAACTGTTCCACATTCTCCCGCAGCTCTGCCGAGCCGGGTTCGGAGTTCTCGATCATCTCCACCAGCCCCGGGCAGGGCCGGGTGATCACGTGGAGGCCGTCGGCGAAGGCCTTCAGGAGGCCTGCCAGTCGCGCGCTCCTGATGGTTCCCTCTGTGGCTAGGATGCCGACGGTACCGTTCTTTGTCGCCTCACTGGCCGGCTTCACCGCCGGCTCCATACCGATCACCGGAATGGAAAGATGGCCGCGCAAGGCGCCGGCCGCCGCAGCAGTGGCGGTATTGCAGGCGACCACCAGCGTCTTGATGTCGTAACGGTTCACCATCTGGTCGGCCAGATGCAGAACTCGCTGCTGAATCCAGATGTCGGTTTTGCTGCCGTAGGGAAGATTGGCTGAATCGGCCAGATAAGCCATCGGCTCGTGCGGCAGAATGGCGCGAATTTCGCGCAGCACGGTCAGGCCGCCGACTCCTGAATCGAGGATGCCGATCGGGCGAATGCTCATGTGGAGGCGAAATCCCCGGAGATCACCGGCCCGGAGATAAAGGCAAAGCCGCCCGGCTCTAACACCACCATACTGAGGTGAATGTTCGCATCTCCCAGCTTCATGCTGCGACGATAAAACGGTGGCCACCGCATGTGAAGCCCCGGCGGATGGCAACCTTCGCCAAACCTCGCCAATACCCGACACGACATGGGTGTTAAATAATATATACAGGTGTACATTATTATGAATAATGGTGCCGGTGACGAAAGAACTCAGCGCCAAAATTAAAGCCCTGCGCGAAAAACAGGGGCTTTCACAACGGGGACTGGCCGAAGCGGCCGGCATCAGTGCGGCTTCCCTGTCACAGCTCGAAGCAGGTCTTACCTCGCCCTCGGTAGCCACACTGGAAAAACTGGCCGATGGTCTGGGCGTTGCCGTGGCTGCCTTTTTTATCGAAACCGGCGATGCCGTGGATATCGAAATCTTTGATCTTAACGACCGCCCCTCCGTACCCTTAAGTCAGGGCGGACGCTTCATCCCCTTAACAGCCATGCATCAACCGACCGGATTTGAACCCATGCTGGTTCAACTCGAACCCGGCGGCCGTTTTGAGGAAGGGCAATACGGCATCAAGAGTCCGCATGCCTTTGTCTGGATGCGCCGCGGCAAAGCCTTGCTCGAATACGACGGGCGCGAATATGCCCTGAGTGAAATGCAGTCGCTTTATTACGATGCCCGCAAGCAACACAACTGGCGCAATGTATCCGATGAGATTTGCGAACTGCTGATGGTGCGCTCGCGGTGAGCGGGATACTCACGCTCGATCTGGCTCTGGCCGCCTGTATCTCATCCCTGCTGGCATCACTGCTTCCAGCCCTGTTCACCTCCGGCAATATCCTGCGCACGCTTCTCTGTCTGCTGCTCTCCGTTACGGGCCTTTTGGCTATCGCCGCCGGCATCACCGGATTGATGGAGGGCGGAGGCGCGCTGACTCTTCCGCTGGGCTTGCCGTGGCTGCCCATACATCTGCGACTGGATGCGTTGGGTGCCTTTTTCCTGCTGCTCATAGGTTCTCTGTTATTGCCCGTGGCCATCTATTCGCAGGGTTATCTGCGCGGGGTAACGCGGCTTGCGCCGCTGGCGGTATTTTTACCACTGTTCGTGTTCGGCATGCTGGGCGTGGTGCTGGCCGACGATGCATTTTCCTTCATGCTGCTCTGGGAAGTAATGAGCCTGGCTTCGTATTTTCTGGTGACCTTCGAACACCAGCATGCGGAAAACCGCAAGGCAGGCTTCTTCTATCTGCTGATGGCACATATGGCCGGCCTGCTGATTCTGGGCAGTTTTGCCGTGCTCTATGCGGCATCCGGCTCCTTTGAATTTGCCACCATGCGGCAGGCTGCGATCTCCCCCTTCTGGGCGGCCATCGCCTTTCTGCTGGCAGGGCTGGGCTTCGGCACCAAGGCGGGTGTGGTCCCGCTGCACGGCTGGTTGCCCGATGCGCATCCGGTGGCACCAAGCAATGTTTCTGCTTTGATGAGCGGCATTATGCTCAAGGTGGCAATTTTTGGTTTCATCCGGGTGGTGTGGGATTTAATGGGGCCAGGCGATTTCCAGTGGTGGTGGGGCACACTTGTGCTGGCGGCGGGTTCCTCATCGGCTGTGACCGGCGTGCTACTGGCACTGCAACAGAACGATGTGAAACGCCTGTTGGCCTATTCCTCAATTGAGAATATCGGCATCATACTGATAGGCCTTGGTCTTGGCATGCTGTTGGCCCGCTACGGACATCCCACACTGGCAGCGCTCGGCCTTATCGCAGCTCTGTATCACAGCATCAACCACGCTCTGTTCAAGGGCCTGCTGTTCATGGGAGCAGGCGCCGTGCTGCACAGCTTTGGCTCACGCGACATGGAATCCATGGGCGGGCTAATCCACCGCATGCCGTGGACCGCTGTATTCTTCCTTGTCGCCTGCCTGTCCATTTCCGGACTTCCCCCGTTCAACGGCTTTGTCTCCGAATGGCTTATCTTTCAAAGTGCTCTGATGGCGCCGCAGCTGGGCGGCGCTCTGCTTACCGCCATGGTGCCCTTCTCGGCAGCCATGCTCGCACTGGCCGGCGCACTTGCCGCAGCCTGTTTTGTGAAGGTGTTCGGCGTGGTCTTTCTCGGCCATGCGCGCAGCAATGCCGCCGCACATGCACATGAGGTGGATAACTGGATGAAGCTGGGTATGGCTATTCCCGTCGTGCTCTGCCTGGCGCTCGGTCTGCTACCGGTGTTGTTCATTCCGCTCATGGATGCCGTACCGCAAACGCTATTGGATATTTCATTGACCGGTGCCGTACATGCCCACGGCTGGTTGTGGCTGACCCCGGTTGATGTGTCACACGCATCTTATTCCGCACCCGCAGCCCTTGCCGGCATGCTGGCCTTGGGCTGCGTGGCCTTCATCTTCCTGCATCCGCGTGGAGAAAGCATTCGGCGCAGCGTGCTGTGGAGCTGCGGCAATCCGCATACCCATGCCCGCATGCAATACAGTGCCAGCAGCTTCTCGCAGCCGCTGCGGCGAATTCTGGTCGGTATTTATCAACCGGAAGAGCATATCCACAACGAAAAGAACCGGCATAAACTGCTGACCAGAAAGGTGCACTTCACCTCGCTCGTGCGGGACATAGCCGTGCAGAAGCTGTATCAGCCCATTGCTGAATTCGTACTGTCGCTGGCCAAGCGGCTGGATCGGCAACATCAGACCGGCATTCATACCTATCTGGCCTATACCTTCTATACGATTCTGTTCCTGCTCGCCCTGCTGTCGTTCAAACAGGCCGTTGCCCACTATCATCTCCCATCCCTGATGCAGGCGGCGAGCGCCATATGATGTCGGCACTCAACCTGGCATTGAGCGCCTGCGGTCTGGCCCTCGCGGCGGCGCTGGCCCCTTCCCTCGTGCACCGGCCTGATATGCAGCGCACGACCCTAAGCCTGCTGCTCGCCCTTACCGGGCTACTGGCCATACTGGCCGGCATGGCCGGCCTGCTCTATGGCGGTGGCGACATCGTTCTGCCGCTGGGCCTGCCCTGGCTGCCCATGCATCTAAGGCTGGATGCGCTGGCGTCTTTTTTCTATCTGGTTATCGGCGCGTTGCTGCTGCCCGTGGCCATCTATTCACAGGGCTATCTGCGCGGCGAGTCGCACCTGACACCACTGGCCATCTTCCTGCCGCTGTTCGTACTCGGCATGTTGGGCATCCTTGCCTCCGACGATGCCTTCACCTTCATGCTGTTCTGGGAACTGATGAGCATATCGTCCTTTTTTCTGGTGACCTTCAAACACCAGCACGCGGAAAACCGCAAGGCAGGCTTTATCTATATCCTCATGGCGCATATGGCGGGCCTGCTGATTCTGGGCAGCTTTGCCGTGCTCTATGCTGCATCCGGCTCCTTTGAGTTTTCCGCCATGCGGCAGGCGGAGATTAGCCCCTTCTGGGCTTCGGTCGCGTTTCTGCTGGCAGGCTTTGGTTTCGGTACCAAGGCGGGTGTGGTTCCTCTGCACGGCTGGCTGCCCGAGGCGCATCCAGTGGCGCCAAGTAATGTTTCTGCCCTGATGAGCGGCATCATGCTCAAGGTGGCAATATTTGGCTTCATTCGTGTGGTCTGGGATTTGATGGGGCCGGGCGATTTCCAGTGGTGGTGGGGCACGCTGGTGCTCGCCGCAGGCTCCGGCTCAGCCGTATCCGGCGTGCTTCTGGCCCTGCAACAGCACGACCTGAAGCGCCTCCTGGCCTACCACTCAATCGAGAATATCGGCATCATCCTAATTGGCTTGGGGCTTGGCATGCTGCTGGCGCATTTCGGGCATCCGATGCTGGCCGCTCTTGGTCTGATCGCAGCCCTCTATCACACCATCAACCATGCGCTGTTCAAGGGCCTGCTGTTCATGGGCGCAGGCGCCATACTGCACAGTACTGGCTCGCGAGACATGGAATCCATGGGGGGCCTGATCCACCGTATGCCATGGACCGCCGTATTCTTCCTCGTGGCCTGCCTGTCCATCTCCGCCCTTCCGCCGTTTAACGGCTTTGTCTCCGAATGGCTCACCTTTCAGACCGCACTGCTGGCGCCGCAACTGGGCGGCGCCCTGCTCACCGCCATCGTGCCCTTCTCGGCTGCCATGCTGGCCTTGGCCGGCGCGCTGGCCGCGGCTTGTTTCGTGAAGGTGTTCGGCGTGGTCTTTCTCGGCCATGCGCGCAGCGAGGCAGCAGCACACGCGCATGAGGTGGACAACTGGATGAAGCTGGGCATGGCTATTCCTGCAGTGCTTTGTCTGGCACTTGGCCTGCTGCCCGTACTGTTCATTCCGCTCATGGATGCAGTGCCGCAGTCCCTGCTACAGGTATCGCTGGCCGGCTCCGTACATGCTCACGGCTGGCTGTGGCTGACCCCGGTAACTGCGGCGCACAGCTCATACTCCGCGCCCATTGCCCTGGCCGGCATGCTGGTGCTCGGCGGGCTGGCCTTCTGGCTGACGCATCCGAAAGGCACCAGCATACGGCGCAATGTACTGTGGAGCTGCGGCAATCCGCATATTCATGCCCGCATGCAGTACAATGCCACCAGTTTCTCGCAGCCGCTGCGGCGGATTTTCGCTCCCATCTACCGGCCCGAGGTGCATGCACACAGCGAGCACAGCCGGCACAAGGTGCTGGCCAACCAGGTGCTTTATGTCGTGCATGTGGCCGATCTCGGAGTGAAGTACATCTATCAACCCATCGGCAGATTCACCCTGTTTACAGCCAAGCTGCTGCAGCATGAGCATCAGCGCGGTATCCATGCCTATCTGGCCTATACCTTTATCACAATTCTGTTTTTACTGGCGGTGTACATATGAGTTCTGCCTTCGTGCAAATGCTGCAAGCCGTCCTGCTGCTGCTTCTGGCACCGCTGGCCACGGGCTTTGTGGCCACCTGCAAGGCGCGTCTACAAAACCGGCGTGGAGCCGACGTCATGCAGCCATGGCGCAACCTGCGCAAGTTATTCGGCAAGGAAGTGGTGATGGCTGCTCACGCCTCGTGGATCTTCCGCACCGCCCCTTATGTGGTGTTCACCGCCACGGTCATGGCCGCAAGCGTGGTGCCGGCGCTCCTCGTGGACACGCCGCTTTCCCTGACTGCGGATGTGATTGCGCTGGTGGCACTGTTGGCCCTTGCCCGCTTTTTTCTGGCGCTGGCCGGCATGGATATCGGTACGGCCTTCGGTGGCATGGGCGCCAGTCGCGAAATGACCTTCGCGGCACTGGCCGAGCCTGCCATGCTGATGAGTATTTTCGTGCTCTCGCTTGGGGCACACAGCACAAACCTGACCACCATGATCAACCACACCCTGAACTCGCCATTTGCCCTGCATCCCTCGCTGGCCTTCGCCATGGTCGCCATGCTGATGATTGCCGTGGCCGAAAACGGTCGCATTCCGATTGACAACCCGGGCACGCATCTGGAACTGACCATGATCCACGAGGCGATGATCCTCGAATATTCCGGACGGCATCTGGCACTGATGGAATGGGCCGCCATGGTCAAGCTGATGCTCTTCGCCACACTGATTGCCGATCTGTTCATGCCCTGGGGCATGACCACCGATGCGAGTCTTGTCGGGGTGGCTGTAGCCTTCGCTCTGTGGATCGCCAAGCTGGCCGGGCTGCTGCTGGCGCTGGCGGTGATCGAAACGAGCCTTGCCAAGCTGCGTCTATTCGAGGTGCCGGAGTATCTCAGCGGCGCATTTGTCATAGCCTTCCTGGGCCTGTTGTCCTATTACATGCTGGAGGTCGGGGCATGAGTGCGGCACTGATCCAGCAACTGGTGGATGGGCTGGCAGCGCTGATGCTGCTGACCTCCTTCGCCCTGCTTGCCCAGCATCGCATGCTCTCGGTGCTCAACTGGTTTGCCGCGCAGGGCGTGCTGCTGGCCGTCACCGCAGCCGTGGTGGCCTACGGCACCGACAACAATGAACTCTATATCTCCGCCGTGATGACCTTTCTGCTCAAGGGTCTACTGCTGCCCTGGTTGCTGTGGCGGGTGATTCGCGAGCTGCATGTGCATCGCGAGGTGGAACCGCTGATGAACACCACGCTGACCATGCTGGTAGCGCTGGGCGTAACCCTGTTCGCCTTCCATATCATCCAGCCCATCGAGAAAATTTCGCAACTGATGACGCGCGACTCAATGGCCATTGCCACTGCCTGCGTACTGCTCGGCATGCTGATGATGATTACCCGCAGAAAAGCCATCACCCAGGTGGTCGGCTTTCTGGCGGTTGAAAATTCGCTGTTTTTCGCCGCCATCGGCTCGACCAACGGCATGCCGCTGGTGGTGGAAATCGGCATCGCCTTCGACGTGTTGATTGCCGCCCTGATCTTCGGGCTGTTCTTCTTCCAGATTCGCGACACCTTCGATTCGCTGGAGGTGGATGCAATGAATGCCCATCTGATCCACGGGGATGACGAAGAATGAACATGTTTCTCGCTACCCTGCTTTCACCCCTGATCGGCGGCATCTTGCTGGGATTGATTGACCACCCTCGGCTCGCCGCGCGCATCAATGTCGCTACAGGTGTGTCCACCTTCGTTTTCAGCCTGCTGCTGGCCGTACAGGTGCTGGATGTAAAATCGGTGGATGCAATGGGCGGCTGGTTCCATCTCGATGCCTACAATGTGTTCCTCGTTGCCCTGACCACCTTTGTCGGCATGACCACGACCATCTTTTCCGGTCCCTACATGCGCCATGAACTGGAGGGAGGGCGCGTCGACAGGCTGCGTCTCAGGCTGTATCACAGCATGTTCCAGCTCTTCCAGTTCGGCATGCTTCTGGGCTTCACCAGCAACAATATCGGCGTGCTCTGGGTGTCGCTGGAGCTGGCCACGCTGGCCACGGTTCTGCTGGTTTCGCTGTATCGCACACCGGCCTCGATCGCTGCGGCCTGGAAGTATTTTATCCTCTGCGGCATGGGCATTGCGCTGGCCCTGTTCGGCACGGTGCTGGTGTTTTTCACCTCCTCGACTGTGCTCGGGCATGGCAACGAAGCACTCACCTGGACCCTGCTTTATGCCCACGCCGCCGAACTCGATCCGGCGGTGATGAGCATTGCCTTCTGCTTCCTGATGGTCGGCTACGGCACCAAGGTTGGGCTTGCCCCGATGCACGCCTGGCTGCCCGATGCGCACGGCGAAGGCCCCACACCCGTATCCGCCGTGCTCTCCGGCCTGTTGCTCAATCTCGCCCTGTATGCGCTGGTGCGCTGCAAGATGCTGGTGGACGGTGCCACCGGCACAGACATGGCCGGCCACATCATGATGGGTTTCGGCCTGCTGTCGCTGGCTGTTGCAGCCCTAAGTCTGCATAAACAGCGCGATATCAAGCGCATGTTCTCCTTTTCCTCCATCGAACACATGGGCCTGATGACCTTCGCCTTTGGCATCGGCACCACGCTTTCCAGCTTTGCGGCCCTGCTGCACATGACTGTGCATTCGCTGGTCAAATCCGGCATCTTCTTCACTGTCGGCCATGCTGCACAGGCCATGGGTACGCAGAAGATGTCCGAGATTCGCGGCCTGATCCGCCATCACCCCGGCATCGGCTGGGGGCTGTTGATCGGCACTGCAGCCATCGCCGGCTTTCCCCCATTTGGTGTATTTACCAGCGAGTTCCTGCTCTTTACCGCAGCCCTTGAATCCTATCCGTGGACCACGCTGCCGCTGCTGTTGGGCCTCTTGGTGGCCATGGCCGGCCTGTTCCGCTTCGTGCAGCCGATGGTGTACGGCGAGCCGGCCGAACACGCCGTCCCGGTGCATGTGAACATGCTCCCGGTGTATGTGCATTTTGCACTGGCTCTGGCGCTCGGCCTGGCGATTCCGGACTTTCTGGCCGACTGGTATGAACAGGCTGCTGCGCTGATTGTCTCGGTCACGCCGGCCGGGGGTGGCGCATGAGATTCGTCGTCAACACCTGGTTCGCCGAAAGGCTTGCCGATCACGGCATCCATAGCCGTTTCCTTGAAGACCATCATCCGGTGCATATGCCCTGTCTGGAAATCCGACGACTGGACTGGGCACAGGCTGCGGAACTTGCCCGCCGTATGGAGATGCGACTGGTGGCTGTATGGGCTGCCGAGGCCGGCCTGCACGATGCCTCGCCAACAGGCAGCGCATCACCCGCAAACGAGTTGCCGCTGTATGCCTATATGGCCTTTGCCCACCCCGAACACCGCCATGCGCTGTTGCGCACCGAACTGAACCCCGACGAGCCTGCTGTACATTCCATCAGCGACCACTTTATTGCCGCCTGCCGCATGGAGCGCAGCATGCAGGACATGTTCGGCATCACCATGACCAATATCCCCGATCCCCGACCGTGGCTGAAGCACGAGCACTGGCCGCTGGCCGTACAGCCACTGCGCCGGGATTTTGCCGCGAATGAACCCATGCCGTCCGATGCCGCACGGCTGCATATCGATTATCCCTATGTGCAGAGTCCCAGTGCCGGGGTGTATGAAATCCCCGTCGGACCGGTGCATGCAGGCATCATCGAGCCGGGGCATTTCCGTTTCCTCGCCGTCGGCGAGCAGGTGCTCAACATGGAAGCGCGGCTGGGCTATGTGCACAAGGGCATCGAGCGCGCCATGCAGGGACGCACCGCGACCGACGGTGTGAAACTGGCCGGCCGGGTTTCCGGCGACAGCACGGTGGCGCATGCCTGGGCCTTTTCACAGGCCTGCGAATACGCGGCACAGAAACCGCCACCGCTACGCGCCAGCTTTATCCGCGGCGTACTCTGCGAGCGCGAGCGCATGGCCAACCATATCGGCGATATCGGCGCAGTTTGTAACGATGCCGCCTTCATCTTCATGCATGCCCAGATGCAAAGACTGCGCGAGGACATGGCGCGGCTGCATGCGACCATCTTCGGCCACCGCCTGCTGATGAATCTGGTGATTCCTGGAGGGGTGAGCCGCGATATTGATGCGGCGGACCTGGATGCCTTGTTTGCCCAGACACGGAACATTGCCGCCGAAGTGGAACAGCTGCGCGCCATCTATGCCGATCACCCGTCCATCCAGGAACGCGTCATCGGTTCCGGAGTGGTCAGTGTGCAGGATGCGCTCGATATTGGCCTGTTGGGCTATGCCGGCCGCGCATCCGGCAACTATCCAGACGAACGTATCGAGGAGGCCTATCCCCCATATGACAGCCTGAAAATCAGGGTGGCCCAGGGGCATATGGGTGATGTGGCGACGCGCGTCTGGGTGCGTTTCGAGGAAATCGCCGATTCGGCCCGCCTGATCGGGGACTTACTCGAAGGACTGCCGTCGGGCGATATTGCCAACCCGTGGAAGGCCCCGGAGGCCGGCGTGTCCGGTTTTGCCGCCATCGAGGGCTGGCGCGGCGAGATTGCCGCCTGGGTGCGTTTCGGGGAGGGCGGCCTTGTGGACCGCTACTTCGTGCGCGACCCATCGGTTATCAACTGGCTGGGGCTGGAACTGGCTGTTCGCGATGTTCCGGTACCCGATTTCCCGCTGAACAACAAATCTTTCAACTGCTCGTATGCGGGCAACGATCTCTGATGCTGGGTATCCTGCGCACCATCTTCCGCACCGGCTGCAAGCCCGAGCAGCTTGCCGAAAGCAATCAACTTGAGGCCTCCGATCAGCGTCTGGAAGCTGCAATCCGCAAACGCTTCAACGGCTCGCTTGCCATCCGGCAGGTGGATGCCGGTTCGTGCAACGGCTGCGAGTTGGAGATACATGCCAGCAATAACTGCTACTACGATCTGGAACGTTTCGGCTGCCATTTCGTGGCCAGCCCGCGGCATGCCGACATGCTACTGGTTACCGGTCCCGTAACCCGCAATATGGCAACAGCCCTGCAGATGACTTTTGATGCCATGCCTGCCCCCAAGCTGGTGGTCGCCGTGGGCGACTGCGCGGCCAATTGCGGGGTGTTCGGAAAAGATAACTATGCGATTGCCGGCACCGTGTCCGACATTATCCCCGTGGACATCACCGTTCACGGCTGCCCGCCAACTCCGACGGATATCATCCGCGGCATCCTCAAAGCAATCGAACCTTAAAATTAGCCGGGGAATCCCGCTACACACAGATGTCTTGCGCAAAGCCCCCCTCACTTGCAGATGCGGTTAATAACAGCAGATTGATTTGCTATTCAAGCTAACGACTAAGCTCATCTGCACCGTTTTTTGGTATCGAATCGGGTGTTTTGTTATGTTTTTTAGAAATAAATCGGAGATACAAGAGGCCAAGCATTGCGGGAATCATTGAGGCAATCAAAATCGATGTTTTTGCGTTATGGAGATGTTCGGGCTGCCCGTCAAAACCCAGCGTGGCGATAAAGGTAGACATGGTGAAGCCAATCCCTGCTATGAGCGAGACACCAATGACATGTTGAAAATGAACACCATTAGGTAAGCAGCCTATGCTGTAACGCAGGCCCAGCCAGCATGCACCGGAAATCCCGATAAATTTCCCGATAACGAGCCCGGTAATAATGCCTAATCCAGTCGCGTGCTGGAGGCTTTCGACAAATGAGCTGAAGCCAAATGCGACGCCAGCATTGGTCAATGCAAACAGAGGTAAGATAAACAGTGCTACCGGCAGGTCTAGCGCATCTTCCCAGCGACGCAGAGGTGTGCTGGCACGTTCCGCAACATCGCGAACCTCCAGTACCTGTTCGTGATCGCGTTTGCTACCGAGCACATCCACCTCTTTAGTGCTTTTCTGCATTGCGCTGATAGTTGATTTCGCCTTACCGAGTAATTTCCCCGGCGCTAACTTGGGTCTTGCCGGCACCGTCAAAGCAATGGCGACACCGGCAACCGTGGGGTTAACACCGGATTTGAGCATCGCCCACCAGGCTGCAACACCGACAATAAGATAGAAAAGCGGCTGGCGAACACCTGCGCGGCTGGCTACTGCCAAAAATGCAATAAGCGCACATGCACTTGCCAGATGCATTGCAGATATCTCCTGCGTGTAAAATAGTGCAATGACCACTATTGCCCCGATATCGTCGACAATGGCGAGACCCACGATGAAAGCCAGCAGGCTAACGGGTATATGCTTCCTCACCAACGTCAGGACACCCAACGCAAACGCCGTATCGGTGGCCATGGGTATGCCCCATCCGATTTGTGAATCAAGTGACCAGTTGAACAAGGAATAAATCAGAGCCGGACAAACCATTCCACCAAGGGCGCAGAGAATCAGCATTCGTCGATTTTTTGATCGAGCGAGGTCTCCGGCGAGCACTTCCCGTTTGATTTCAAGACCGAGTAAGAAGAAGAAAATCACCATCAAACCATCATTGATAATGTGTTTGAGTGATGCTCGTAGTTCAAATTCGCCTATAAAAAAACCAATCGGTGTGTGTATAAGATTTTGATAGGTAGAGGCATAAGCTGAGTTCGCCCACCAAAGGGCTGCGATTGTCGCGACCAGAAGAAACAGGCTGGAGGTTGTCTGGGCGCGAATGAAATCGGAAAATGGATCGTGGATACTTTCCAGGCCACGTTGCAATGCATTTTTAGAGTCGTTGGCCATCTTAATGAGCAGTGTAGACCATGAGGAAGCGGCCCTCGGTTATGTTCCTAACAAACGCTAACGGTCGTGGATTGCAATACAGGGTTATCATGTTTGCGCAGACCACATCACGATCAAACATTTTCCGTCTGGCCCTGTTTTCTTAGAAATAAGGTTTCGATGATTGCGATGATAATCATGCCGCTTATCGCGACTCCGATAACCAACGGGTCGGAGATAACCTTCACCCAGAGAAATCCACCAAGCACCAATAGGTCAAGCATGATGGCCGTGATCAGAATCAGCACATTGGCATGAATGTCCCGACGCAAATGGCGCAATATTCCCCAATGAACCGCTATATCCATAATCAGGTAGAAAATAATACCCAGTGCTGCAATGCGTGACAGGTCAAAAAACGCAGTCAACACAATGCCGATCACCACTGTGTAAACCAGTGTATGTTTCTGGATGCTACCGGACATGCCGAAGTGACTATGAGGCACCAGCTTCATCTCGGTGAGCATGGCGAGCATTCGCGATACCGCGAAGATACTGGCAATAATACCCCCCGCAGTGGCCAGCATGGCCAGAATGACCGTAAACCAAAGGCCAGAATCACCCAGTGCAGGTTTTGCAGCGGCGGCCAGAGAATAATCCTGGGTTGCGATAATATCGCTCAGTGACAAATTGCTGGCCACAGCAAACCCCACCAAAGTATAAATCACAACACAAAGGGCGATGGAGATCATAATGGCCCGCCCCACATTGTGATGCGGGTCTTTGAGCTCCGAGCCACTATTGGTGATGGTGGTGAAGCCTTTGAAGGCAAGAATCCCTAAGGCTGTAGCGGCCAGGAAGCCACTGACTGTGGAATCGGGAATGCTCTGTGTAAAATCCATCGCGATGCTGTCGGCAACCCATACACCGGCCACACCAAAAATGATGATGCCACCTATTTTCGCAAAACCGATAAAAGAGGCCACACCTTCAATCAAGCGATTCGAGGATAAATTAATAAGGAAGGCGACGATTAACGCACCAACGCCCAATGCCGGAACCAAAATCCCATGATAGCCAGGCTCAAAAAGTTGCATGCTGTATGAGCCAAAGGTCCGGGCAAGAAAGCTTTGCGCAACCACCATGGAGAAATACATCAAAAGCGCATTAAACGCTGTCGGCAGCGTGCCGCCATAGGCTTTGTAGAGGTACATGCCAATGCCACCTGCCGAGGGGTAGGCATTCGACATCTTCACATAGGAGTAGGCACTGAATGAAACAATGAGTGCGGCCGAGAGAAATGCCAGAGGGAAGAGCGCCCCGGTCATTTCAGCCATTTGCCCGGTCAATGCGAAGATTCCAGCGCCAATCATCACGCCGGTGCCAAGTGCAATAGCACCAACCAATGTCAGGCTATCTTTACGATAATTGGCTTTTCTATCTTCGATTTTATTCATCCTCAGAGTTAAGCGAGATTGGAATTAACGAAATCCCAATTGATAAGATTGTTAAAAAAGCTATCGAGGTAGTTGCCTCGACCATTTTGGTAGTCAAGGTAATAGGCGTGCTCCCACACATCTACTGTCAATAAGGGCATAATGCCATGTGCTATTGGTGTGTCAGCATTTGTGGTTTTCATAATCTCGAGCTTATTATTTTTTAGCACCAACCATGCCCAACCACTGCCGAACTGAGTAAGTCCAGCAGTCTTAAACTCTGAAATGAAGTTGTCGTGGCTACCGAAATCAGCAATGATCTTTTCTGCGATGTCTCCGGAAGGTACACCTCCACCATTAGGTTTCATCGATTGCCAATAAAATGTGTGGTTCCAAACTTGTGCCGCATTATTGAAGATGCCGGTTTTGTCAGCATCATTTACGGTTGCTTTAATGATGTCCTCTAACGTCTTGCCAGCCAGATCAGTTTCTGCAATTAATTTATTCAGATTTGTAACATAAGCGTTATGGTGTTTGCCGTGATGAAAGTCCATTGTCCGAGAGCTGATATGTGGTTCAAGAGCAGCCTTATCGTAAGGGAGGTCGGGTAGGGTAATAGTCATGTTTTTCTCCTTTCGTTATAACGAGCAAGCTCGCCGACGACGATGGCACAGCGTAATTACTGTTCGCGTGCGTCGCCTGGTTGAGTGTTTTAGTTCCATATATTCAGCTTACATTTCGCCTGCGTAGAACCAGTAACAGACGTCATTAAACAGGCCAGTGCCTCTGACATACACCGCACCACTATGATGAGAGGCGCGGGAATATGTACATAACATCAGGCCAGATCGAAGCGATCAGCGTTCATAACTTTTGTCCACGCAGCTACAAAGTCCTGCATAAATTTCCCCTTGTTATCATCCTGTGCATACACTTCGGCATAGGCGCGGAGTATCGAGTTGGAGCCGAAAACAAGATCAACGCGTGTTGCCGTCCACTTAACATTGTCTGTTTCACGATCGCGGATTTCATAAAGATTATTACCGGTCGGCTTCCACGTGTAATTCATATCCGTCAGGTTGACGAAGAAGTCGTTGGTGAGTGCGCCTTCGCGCTCGGTGAACACACCGTGCTTAGTACCACCGTGATTGGTGCCAAGCACACGCATGCCGCCAAGCAGCACCGTCATCTCAGGCGCGGTCAGCCCCATGAGCTGCGTACGGTCGAGCATCAGCTCTTCGGCGCTGACGACGTAGTCCTCTTTCAGCCAGTTACGATAGCCGTCATGAATGGGTTCGAGTACATCGAAGGCATCCACATCGGTCATCTCTGCTGTTGCATCGCCGCGTCCAGCTGAGAACGGTACCGTCACCTCAAAGTCAGCGGCTTTTGCGGCCTGCTCAATACCGACGTTACCTGCCAGCACGATGACATCAGCGACACTTGCTCCGCTCCCGGCCGCAATGCCGTCAAGCACAGCCAGCACTTTGGCGAGACGAGAAGGCTCGTTACCTTCCCAGTCTTTTTGCGGGGCGAGGCGAATGCGTGCTCCGTTGGCACCACCGCGCTTGTCCGAACCACGGAAGGTTCTTGCGCTATCCCAGGCGGTGGAGACCATTTCGCTCACGCTCAGGCCACTGGCTGCGATTTTGTCTTTCACCGCCTGGATATCATAGTCTGTGGCTCCTGCAGGAATCGGGTCTTGCCAGATCAGCTCTTCCTGCGGTGCGTCGGAGCCGATGTAGCGTGCCTTCGGCCCCATGTCGCGGTGCGTCAGCTTGAACCAGGCCCGCGCGAAAATTTCGGAGAAATATTCAGGGTCATTGTAGAAACGCTCTGATATCTTGCGATATTCCGGATCCATTTTCATCGCCATATCGGCATCGGTCATGATCGGATTTGAGCGGGTCGAAGCATCTTCGACATCGACCGGCTTGTCTTCTTCCTTAATATTGATCGGTTCCCATTGCCAGGCACCAGCCGGGCTCTTCTTCAGTTCCCACTCATAATTGAGTAACAGCTGGAAATAACCGTTGTCCCACTGCGTAGGATGCGTCGTCCATGCGCCTTCAAGGCCACTGGATACAGTGTCGCAACCAATGCCGCGTTTGGTCTTATTTAACCAGCCGAAGCCCTGATCCTCGATTTCAGCACCTTCGGGTTCCGGGCCGAGCAGCTCGACATCGCCGTTGCCGTGACATTTACCCACCGTGTGACCACCAGCGGTAAGAGCCACGGTTTCCTCATCGTTCATGGCCATTCGCTCAAAGGTAACGCGAACATCATGAGCGGTCTTGAGTGGATCGGGTTTGCCATCCACACCTTCGGGGTTTACATAAATGAGACCCATCATTACGGCAGCCAGCGGGTTTGCCAGATCGCGCTCACCGGAATAGCGGCTGCCTTCGCTGCCGCTAGGGGCAAGCCACTCCTTCTCCGCGCCCCAGTAAGTATCCTTTTCCGGATGCCAGATATCTTCACGCCCAAAGGCGAAGCCGAAGGTTTTCAAGCCCATGGATTCATAGGCGATGGTGCCCGCGTAAGCGATCAAATCGGCCCAGCTAAGTTTGTTGCCGTACTTTTTCTTGATAGGCCAGAGCAAACGACGAGCCTTATCCAGGTTTACGTTGTCCGGCCAGGAGTTGAGCGGCGTAAAGCGCTGGTTGCCTGTAGCAGCACCACCCCGACCATCAGCGATACGATAGGTACCGGCCGCATGCCACGACAAGCGAATCATGAGGCCACCATAGTGACCCCAGTCCGCAGGCCACCATGCCTGGCTGTCTGTCATCAGAGCGTGCAGGTCTTTCTTGAGGGCGGTTACGTCAAGCTTCTTGACCTCTTCCCTATAGTTAAAGCTCGCCCCCATCGGATTGGTCTTGCTATCGTGTTGGTGCAGAATATCGAGGTTAAGCGACTTCGGCCACCAGTCCATGTTTGACATGCTGCTCTCTGTTGCACCACCGTGCATCACCGGACATTTGTTTTCAGACATTGGCTAATCTCCTGTTTTGTAAGTGAAAAGAATTTATTGTCAGTACAACTTGATATTGCACACATGCCGTAACAATCCTGACTCTTGAATAACGGAGTCGACACCGGGGCTGCATCAGCGGTAAACGATTCCACCATCGATGATGGGTGCCTGTCCTGTCATGTAATCTGAATCCGGCCCAGCCAGATACGAGACGAAAGCGGCCACATCTTCAGGTGTCTCTGCCCGGCCCAGTGCAATCCCCTCCACATACTTCTTATAGGTTTCCCCTTTCGGAGCACCGGTCAGTTCCGCAAAACGTTCGTCAATTTCAACCCACATATCCGTTCCGACAATACCGGGGCAGTAAGCATTGATCGTGATGCCGTCGCTGGCATATTCGAGCGCTGCAGCCTGAGTCAGGCCACGGACTGCGAACTTGGTGGCAGAATAGGCTCCGAGCATGGCAAAGCCGTTATGACCTGCAACCGATGATGCATTGATGATTTTGCCTTTGTGGCCGCGTTCCTTGAATTTCCTGGCCGCAGCCTGGATGCCCCAGAGCACGCCCTCGATATTCACTTTGAAAATGGTTTCCACTTCTTGTGGCGTGATATCAGCCACCGGCTGGACCTGAGCGATTCCAGCATTATTAACCATGATATCGAAACCACCGAGTTCCTTCTCGGCATGGTCAACAGCTGCATAGACTTGGTCGCGATTCGTCACATCTGCAACGAAAACCGTTGCCTTGCGGCCTAAGGCTTGCACCTCTTTGGCGACGGCATCCATTTTGTCTTTCTTGAGATCGACAATCGCAATGTCCGCACCATCCTTCGCCAACCTTAAGGCAATGGCACGGCCGATTCCCTGACCGGCTCCTGTAATCAATGCAACCTTAGCTTTAGTACTCATCCTTCGTTCTCCTTGTACCTGCCGTTCACTTGATGCTTCATGTCCTATCAACAAGGCTTTATCAGGCAGCAGTAGCTATTTTTTGAACCTGGCTGCCACCTCACTCATATCAGACTTCATCGAATCCCATGCTGATTCCACACCCTCTTTGATTGATTCCCATGCTTCTTCATTGGCATCCGCAATGTCAGCAAGCCTGGCCTTACCCGACTCAATCTTGCTTTCCAGTGCTTCAATCATACTGTTCATATCAAGTTGCGCGTCTGGGCTTGCCGCATGGATCGTTGTCTTATGCGCCTCTACTTCTGCTTTCCATTCGTTCAACTGATCCTGCTTTTGCACCTGATATAGTTCTTTATCGTTCAACACATCCTCATCCTGCTTGCGCAGCTGATATAGCTCTTTCGTGTTCATCGCCTTCTCCTGTTTGATACTCCGGTTTTGTGCCATTCCTCACCTGAAGGACAGCAGATTGCTTTCAGCGGTTAATGGCTTAGGCCGTCCTCAAAAATCTGATGAGATATAACAACATAACAGCGCCAATCGTGGCCATAATGATGGCGCCTAATAATCCGCCTGTTGTTATACCGAACAAACCGAATACAAGGCCACCCAATACAGCACCCACAATTCCCACAACAATGTCGCCAACAACACCAAATCCTCGTCCCTTCATGATGTTACCAGCTAGCCAGCCAGCCAGCGCGCCAACGGCTAAAAATATGATTAAGTTAATGATATCCATGTTGCCTCCAGTGTTCTTTTCCGATTGCAGCCTGTGTTTCCCGGTAAATCGGTGACTCACCATCGAGGTGTATGGCTTGTTGAATCGCATCTCGCGCCTCATCCAACCGGTGTGGCTCCAGATAAACCTGGGCCAGGTTGTTGAATGCCGCTGCTGCATCCGGGTGATCGATCGTGGCTTGATAGAAGGCTTGTCCGGCTTTGTCGATCTGTTTCAGGGCGTAATAGCTGTTGCCTATACCCATGCGGCATAACTGTCAGGCCAGCAAATATAGTTTCACGTTTGTACTTGCTGACACTATTCACCATTGCCCACAATTGTCTGTTCGCTAACGCACGCTTTCTCGATCTGGAGCGACTCGCCTGTAAAGCTCAGGGTACAACGGCATAGATACCGGGTGCATTGCGTAAAAACGATTTGTAATCCATGCCGCAACCGAACACGTAATAATCAGGAATGCAGAAACCTGCGAAGTCGGGACTGATGGCTGCTTTACGGGCTGCTGTCTTGTCGAGCAGTACAGATGTGAGCACTCGCTTTGCCTCTGCCTGATGGCAGAACTCCACGATTGCCTGCATGGTGTAACCCTCATCCAGGATATCATCGACAATCAGTATCTCGCGTCCGGCAAGCATATCCGGTTTTTTCCCCAGCCATGTGATATCGCTGCCGGCGGTCTGATTCCGATAACGGCTGACATGGATATAATCCACCTGCAGAGGAAAGGGTAAGCGTGTGAGCAACTTGCCACAGGTGACCAGTCCCCCGACCATGACGCATAAGACAACAGGATGCGAACCTGCCAACTGCGTGGTGATTTCGGCCGCCATGCGATCGAGTGAAGCCTCCACCTCGGCTTCCGAGAACAACAACTTGGCATTTTTCTCAACACCCCGGATTTCTTCAAGCTGCTGCTGCATGCTGCTCTTCCTCCGATGCAAACAGGGAGATGAAGGTGAATGCCTCGCCATCAAACAAGCCCTTATCGCTTAACTTGATACTTGGCATCACCAGCAGGGCCATGAAGGACAGGGTCATAAAGGGGGCGCGCATCGGGCAGCCAAGCCGGCGGACAAAATGGTTGAGATCGGCATAGCTCTGCGCCAGCTGATACCCATCCTGATCGCTCATCAGTCCGGCGATGGGCAGCGGAATAAGCATGGCCTCCTCTTCGCATACAGCGCATATGCCCCCTTGCTGCTCAATGAGCCGATTGACCGCCCGGCTGATCTCCGCATCGGAAGTGCCAACGGCAATGATATTGTGTGAATCATGCGCCACCGTTGAGGCAATGGCGCCGCGCTGCAGGCCAAACCCCTTGATAAACGCAGTGGCAGGAGATGCATCCTGATAGCGATTGATAACTGCGATTTTAAGCAGATCGCGGCTGGTATCCGACACCACTTCGCCATCCGTAATTCGCGCTTTGGCAATGCTTTTATGCGTAATGAGCTGATTTTCCGTGGCCTCAATGACCTTGATGAATGCACCTTCCGCCTTAATACGGAAATCAGCAGGGACTTTGTTGCTGGTATGGAAGCAGTTGACTGATGCCGAGTGAAGGTGAGGGATCAGGCTTTCCCCATCCCCGGCAACCATCACCCCATCTATATAGGTAGCCTGGATGCGGAAATCATTCAGATTATCAACCAGAATAAAATCGGCAGCATCGCCCGCTTGCAGCAATCCGACATCCAGACCGTAATGTTGCACCGGATTCAGGCTGGCGCAGCGCAACACATGGATGGGATCGTAGCCCAGCGCTAGTGCTCTTTTGACCAGTAGATTGATGTGGCCGAGCACGAGATCGTCGGGGTGTAAATCATCGCTGCACAGCATGCAGCGCTCATGATGTTCCTTAATCAACGAAGCGAGGGCATCAAAGCTTTTCGCTGCTGAGCCCTCCCGTATCAGGATATGCAGGCTGAGGGCCATCTTCTCCTCTGCCTCTTCGATGCTGATGCATTCATGATCGGTGCTGATCCCGGCTCGAACGTATGCCTCAGCATCCTCCCCCCTCAACCCCGGAGCGTGACCATCGACAGGCTTGTGGTGTTTCTTTGCCAGTTGGATTTTTTCCATGACTTCATGGTCACCTGAAATCACACCCGGGAAATTCATCATTTCACTCAGGTAGCGGATGTCCGGCTGCTGCAACAACTGCCCGACATCACCCGCATGCAGGGATGCACCTGCACTTTCAAAGCCCGTTGCCGGTACGCATGAAGGGGCGCCGAAATAAAACTTAAGCGCAACTCGCTTGCCATCTTCAATCATGTAGTTAACGCCATCCATGCCAAGCACGTTGGCGATTTCATGTGGGTCGGACACCGTGGCAACGGTGCCATGCACGCAGGCTAGACGGGCAAATTCGGATGGCGGAAGCATAGAGCTTTCGATATGCACATGGGCATCAATCAGGCCGGGAACAATGTATTGATCGGATGCGGTAGCCGTATGCCGGACTGCCGCGATGCGGCCGTCGCTGATCTCGATACTGCCGGGGAACACACGGCCGGCGACAACATCGACGATCTGACCACTTATGATCTGATCGCTATTGCTCATTCCGTCATGCTTCATTCTTATTACCTCCAGCCTCCGCTGCGTATAAACATCATAGCAGATTTAGCTGGGGAAATTATCCTGAAGCAGGATCGTGATGAGCGAGAAGCAAACGTATCTTCCGGGCCAAATCGTCAACATGATAGGGCTTGGCAAGTGACGCCTCCCCGCTTTCGTCCAAGTTCCGTTTCAATGTTTCATCCACATCGTAACCGCTCACAAACACCACCTTCATGGACGGGCAGAATCTCTTGATGCATTGCATCGCCTCCACACCACCCATACCGGGCATAACCAGATCCATGACTGTGAGAACGATTCGATCATGCCGCCTCACCTGTTCAACCGCTTCGTTTCCGTCCATCGCCAGTAACACTTTAAAGCCCAGCCTCTCCAAAACCTGCTGGCTTGTGTCCAAAAGATGCCTGTCATCGTCAACCAACAATATGGTTTCCCCATGGCCAAAAAGCGGCGTCTTCGCTGGCTGTGAGGCAGGCGAACTCGGCAAATCTTTCAAAAGCGGGAGATAGATCCGGAATTCGGCTCCCGCCCCTTCAGCGCTATCAACCTCAATAACGCCATGATGTGTTTGCACCGCACCATAAACCATGGATAACCCAAGACCCGTTCCCTTGCCAACTTCCTTGGTAGTGTAAAACGGTTCGAATATCCGGGCCTTCTTGTCAGCGTCAAACCCGATTCCATTGTCACGAACACTGAGGCAGACAAAAGCCTCGCTCCCCAACCCCTGATGCCGGGCAAGCCAGTCCTTACCTGCATTAAATCGCCGCATTCGAATCAGAATATTCGGGGCTCCCGCTTCCTCGACAGCATCACGGGCATTGTTGATAAGGTTCACCAGAAGATGCTGCAGCAAACTCGTGTCACCACGGACAAGAAACTCATCTTTCCCATCATCTGTTTCCAGAACAATGGAAGCAGGAAGCGAAGGCCCGACAAACCTGATGGTTTCCTCAATCATTGAATTCAGACTTACCGGTACCATCTTGACCATGTCCTTGCGGGCAAAGGTCAGCATATGCTGAATCATTTCCGCCGCGCGGAAAGAAATCCTCTCAATCGTATTCAATCTCTCGAGCGCTTTTGGGCAATCCTTCACATCACCCTTTGCCAGAAAGACACTTCCGGTAATTCCGGCAAGCATGTTGTTGAATTCATGTGCGACCCCGCCAACCAGTGTTCCGATGGCTTCCATTTTCTGCGCCTGCAGAAACTGTGCTTCCATCAACTGGTTCTTTTCCATGGCAACAAAGTGTTTTCGGCGATGATAATCCAACAAAGTCGATGCCAGGACACCAAAGATTCCGGCAGCAAGGAGAAAGAAAAGCTGCCCTGTCAAAGTCTGGAACGGAGGGCCGCTCAGGTCGAAATAAACGATAAATTCAATGAGAAAAAAAACCATGACCCAAAAGGATTGCCGAACATTCAATCTGGAGACAAGCCAGACCCAGATCACCATCAAATAACCCTCACCCAAATAAATCGGATCGCCGGTCATTTCGATAACAAGCAGATGGCACGTCCAGGCAACCATCACGCCAACCGTCACCATGATTTTGTGATATTGAAGTCTTCGGAAGTACAAGAAGGACAGGACCAAAGACAGAAGAAAAACACTCTCGATCAAGTGGATAGTAGAAACCGCAGAATACGAAGAGGTGGGAAGAATGTATGAATCCAGAAAACTAATCACCAGATACAATATGGCCGGCGCCAACAGCCCCAGTCGCATCTGGATAATAAGGTTGCCCTCAAGGGATGTCTGATACCGCTTTTCTTGAGCAGAATCTTCAAACCTGAGTTGATGAAGCTTCATTTCGCTTTCCATCCACGCATAAGCGCGCCACTGTAGGTTGTCATGCAAGCTCGCGCCAGTTCGATGCAATCATCGGCACTAATCGCGTCAATCCGATGTGAACCAACCTCAAAATCCGGATACCGTTTGTCGTCTTGTCGCATTATGCTTCGGGGCATATTCATTAAACACGCAGTAAACGAGAGAGAGTTGTAATGGGCAGAGCATACGAAGTACGCAAGGCATCGATGGGCAAAACAGCGGATGCCAAAACCAAGGTTTATTCCAGATACGGCAGGGAAATCTATGTGGCTGCGAAAAGCGGCGGCACGGATCCGAACGGCAATCTGAGCCTGCGCCGCCTGATCGAAAAGGCGAAGAAGGATCAGGTGCCGGCACATGTCATTGATCGCGCGCTCGACAAAGCCAAGGGCGCGGGGGGCGAGGATTTCGTGCCAGCGCGTTACGAGGGCTTTGGCCCCGGCGGCTGCATGGTGATCGTCGATTGCCTGACCGATAACCACGCTCGCACCTTTGCCGATGTGCGTATGTGCTTCAACAAAAACGGTGCAAAGATCGGCGCACCGGGTGCCGTGTCGCATATGTTCGATCATCTGGCCATCTTCCGTTTCAAGGGTGACGACGACGAGCCCGTGCTTGAGGCATTGATGGCGGCAGACATCGATGTCACCGATGTCGAGTGCGAAGATGGGAGTGTCACCGTTTTCGCTCCGGATAGTGAATTCGACCGCGTGCGCACGGCGCTGAGCGAGGCCATGCCGGGCATCTCCTTCGATGTGGATGATATTTCGTGGGTGCCGCAAAACACCTCACCAATCAGTAGTGAAGATGCGGCCATGCTCGAGAAATTCATCGCTGCACTTGATGACTGCGACGATGTTCAGCAGGTCTATCACAGTGCGGAGTTGCCCGCTTAAGGCCCTGTAAATCTATAAAGCCCGGGGAGCAGGTCTTCCCGGTTATATTTTCCAGAACGTGCGGGTGAACAGCACGAGAACGGTCATGATCTCCAGACGGCCCAGCAACATACCGGCAGACAATAGCCACTTGGCCATATCCGACAGCGAAGAGAAATTACCGGATGGTCCAACGACATTACCAAGCCCCGGCCCAACATTGGTGACCGCTGTAACCGAGGCGCTGAAACTGGTAAGAAAATTGAGCCCGGTTAGTGACAGGCAGAAGGTCAGTACGGCAATGGTAAACCCAAAGTAAAAGGTGAAGGCGACAATTGAGCGGACGATGTCGTCACCCACCTCACGACCATTGTATTTCGTCAGGAATACGGCGTGCGGATGACGCATCAGGTGCAACTGATTGCGCAGCAGAACAACGGCGATCTGGAAACGAAAAACCTTGATGGCGCCGGCGGTTGAGCCTGAGCAGCCACCGACAAACATCAGATAGAAGAAGACCACCACCGCATAGGAGCCCCACAGGGTATAATCTTCGGACACATAACCCGTCGTGGTGATGATGGAAACGATATTGAACGTGGCATGGGTCATCGCATCGAAGAAGGACAGGTCACTGTGCAGAACCCGCTCAGTGCTCAACAGCAACACAACAAGCACGACGAAACCGAGAAAACCGCGCACCTGACTGTCGGTCCACAACAACTCCGGCTTACCGCGCATTGCCGACACATACAGGCCGAAGGGCAGCGCACCCAGCAGCATAAACAGGCTACCCACCCAGAGGATGGGCGGATTGTCGCCGAAATAGCCGACGGAAGCATCGTAGTTGGAAAACCCGCCTGTCGAGACGGTGCTCATGGCATGCACAATCGCATCGAAGTAACCCATCCCGGCCAGGTGATAACTCACGCAGGCCAGCAGGGTGATACCGATATACACAATACCGATGTTCTGGATCAGGTTGTGTGCGCGCGGCAATGATTTGCTCGACCAATCGGATGATTCAGTGGAAAAAAGTCGCATACCGCCAATGCGCAGGAAGGGCAGAATGGCAATGCCGAGCATGATGATGCCGATACCGCCCACCCATTGCAGGATGCCCCGCCAAAGCAGCAGGCTGTGCGGCATGCTGTCCAACCCCATCAGGACGGTAGAACCTGTGGTGGTGATGCCCGACATCGATTCAAAAAATGCATCTGTGAAGGAAAGTGATGGCAGTGCCAGATACAACGGTGCTGCGCCAACAATAGCAAACAGACACCAACTGCTCACCGTAATCAGATAGAGCTGCTTGCTGCTCACCTGAAAATCCTGCCCGAGAGTCGTTGCAAACCCCAGCAGCGAAAGCAACACACAAACGCCCCCGGTTAGCAGAAATGCATCAAGCACCCGGCTCGATTCATCGATCGCCAACAGATCTGATAAGAGTGTCATGCCAGCCGTCAGCATTAGCACAAACGAAAGCACCAGAATGATTGGATGAAATAATTTCACGATAAACGGTCAGGCACGACGGTGTGCATAGATTGAAATATCGACCCTATCCAGCCAAGCGTCAACGCTCTGCGCCGGAATTCCTCATCGCCAAACGTTTCTAGGCCTTGCCGAGTGATGTTGCAATTTCGTCGACAAATTTATGTTCTTCCCGACTCAGATCAATAAGGGCCTTGCTGTTGTCGGCCTGTTGAATGCTGTTAATGATCTGATCGCCACGCATGACCAGCGTCTTGTTGCGAAAATCCTTGATCAGCTCCTCGCGGACCCTTTTCCAGGTTTCACTCAGCTCACCCCTGCGCAGGTCGATGGCCTGTATGTTGCCTTGCATATCCTCCATACTCAGCAGCATCACATCCCGGCTCAGGTAACCCATCCAGGCCACATCGCGCAGCGTCAGGTTGGCAAAATCGGTGAAACGGATAATTTCTCCGCCCATCTGATTGGCGGCAATGGAAGCCCCTGTCCATGCGTGTGCACGCATATCGATAGCGATCAGACGCATCCATGAATAAGCCGTAAACAGCTCCCGGGTACGCCGCTCGCTAAAATCCATGTTCGCCGCAAGCGAATGCAACTGATCAAGATTGGTTTTTAATGATTGATAATGCTGCTCGGACCCTGACTGATCTTTTGCGATCAGTGCATCAACAAGCGCCTCGGTCTGACTTTCCATCAGCTGGATAATGGCCTTCTGGGCCATGCCTGTTTCAGAAGCCATAACCGACTGCCCGAGACCTGTAACACCCAAGATCAATATCATGAAACTCAATCGTCTGATCATCTTCGTTCACTCCTCAGCCTGACAATACGCGTCGGCTTACGTTAACGGGAAATGCTTATCCGAACATTGCAGCACAATGATCTTTTATTCATGGCGCAAACTTTCCCCCGTTGGCCATGCAAAACGACAATGCCCTTACCATTCCGGATCCCTGCATGCCATCAGCCAGCACAAAGGCATCACAATCAGGTTTAAGCCTGTTAGGCTGCGCCCTTTCTGAATATATGGAGTAAACAATGAAGGTGATGGTAGTCGGCGGCGGCGGTCGCGAACATGCATTGTGCTGGAAACTGAAGCGTTCGCCTTCGGTTAGCGAAGTCGTCTGCGCGCCGGGCAATCCAGGCATTGCACGCGATGCGCGATGCGTATCCGTTGGCGCTGAAGATATTGAGGGTCTGATGCGACTGGCCGCAGCAGAGCAACCTCGACTGGTTGTTGTCGGTCCGGAAGTGCCGCTGGTCCTGGGCCTGGCCGACAGGCTGCGGGCTGCGGGCTTTGCCGTGTTCGGCCCGGATCAGGCAGCCGCCGAACTCGAAGGCAGCAAATCTTTTTCTAAACAACTGATGGCCGATGCCGGCGTACCGACGGCGCGTTTTGAGGTGCACACCATCCCAAGCCTTGCCGAACAGACCATCCGCGAATGGGGCGCACCGATTGTCGTCAAGGCCTCCGGCCTGGCTGCGGGCAAGGGCGTGATTGTGGCCCATAATGTCGAGGAAGCTGTCGAGGCAGCCCACGACATGCTGGCCGGCAATTCCTTCGGTTCGGCCGGTTCACAGGTGGTCATCGAGGAATGCCTGATCGGCGAAGAGGCCTCCTGCCTGTTCATCGTTTCCGGCGACACCATTCTGCCGCTTGATTCCAGTCAGGATCACAAGGCCCTGCTCAATGGCGATAAAGGGCCGAATACCGGTGGCATGGGAGCATATTCGCCGGCGCCGTGTGTGACCCCGGAAGTCGCACAAATGGTTCTGGAACAAATCGCCCGTCCAACCATCGCAACACTCAAGGCGCGCGGCATCGAATTCATCGGCACCCTGTATGCCGGTGTGATGCTGACCTCCGATGGCCCGAAAACACTGGAGTTCAACGTGCGCTTCGGCGACCCTGAATGCCAGCCGCTGATGAGTCGCCTGCAAAGCGATCTTGGCGAGGTGCTGCTGGCCGCTGCCGAAAAGCGCCTGGCCGGCGTGACATTGGACTGGGACAAACGTCCGGCGCTGTGCGTAGTTGTGGCCTCGGATGGCTATCCGGAAAGCTTTGAAAAGGGGCAAGCAATCGGCGGACTCGATGCCGTGGAAAAAGCAGGGGCGACGGTATTTCATGCCGGCACTGCCGAAAAAGACGGGGCCATCGTCAACACTGGCGGCCGCGTACTGGGCGTAACGGCACTGGGTGGCACCGTGGGCGCGGCACAGAAAACTGTTTATGCTGCACTTGAGAAACTCGACTGGCCGGGTGGCATCTACCGTACGGATATCGGTTATCGCGCCGTGGCACGCGAAAAGGGAGAATAACAATGGAAGCATTGAAAGTTCTGATTCTGATGGGCAGCAAATCCGATCGTGGTATTATGGAAAAGGCCGAGGCCGTGCTCGCTGAGTTCGGCGTGCCTTACAAAACCATGGTTCGTTCCGCCCATCGCACCCCGGTGGAAACCATGCAGGCGGTAAAGGATGCGGAAGCAGCGGGCTGTCAGGTATTTATATGTGCCGCCGGCATGGCTGCGCACCTGGCCGGCGTGGTCTGCTCCAAAACCGTCAAACCGGTCATCGGCGTGCCGATTGCATCCGGCCCATTGCAGGGCGAGGACGCGCTGCATTCCACAGTGATGATGCCGCCCGGTCTGCCGGTGGCCACCGTTGGCATCAATGGCGCGAAGAACGCAGCCCTGCTGGCTGTGCAGATTCTGGCAACACAGGACGCAAGCCTTGGTGTGAAACTGCTCGCCGAACGTAAGGCGCAGGCCGAGGCGATTCTCGCTGAGGACTAAAATAATCCGGAACAGGCTGTTTGATCATCACAAGCTGCCCGTCCGCACCAAGCTGCGCTTACTACGCACGGCACGTATATTGCGCCGCGGCGGCCTGATCGCACATCACACCGGCACACTTCCCGGTGTGGCGGCAGTGGCAAGAAATCAGGCCGCAGCCAGACAACTATGCAACTTCAAACAGCGCCGTGGGCCATTCCTGCTGCTTGCCGATTCCGTGCACAGCGCGCTTGGCCTGTGCATCCACCTGCCATCGGCATTGCGCAAGACCATGTCTCAGGCCTGGCCGGGGCCTGCCACCTTCATCGTTCCCGCTGCAGGTGCTGACGCAACGGATATCACCCCGGCCTGTTTTGGAGGGCGAACGATTGGAGGGCGCGCAATCGCAATACGTGTCGATGCAGATCTTGCTTGCCGCTATCTCGCTCACCTTGTTGGTGGCCTGCTCATTTCCAGCAGCCTGAACCGGAAAAAGCAGCCGGTGCAGGCGCCTTCTCGACGCCTGCGCATGCGCTGGCACCGCCATCTCAACGCACAAATCAGCTTTGGTGATAGCAGCGGATGCGCCTCTTCCCTGCTCAAATGGAGCAGTGCGCACCTGCATATTCTGCGTGGCTCCATGCCCGCACAGCATTAGCCATACAAAAACCTTGTTTTTTTACCTCGCCCACTCCTCTAGGATGCCCGACTCATGAAAACACAAAGCTGGTTTAAACCCTATTTCGATCGTTTAAGTTCCATGTCGCTGGCCATCGCGCTGCTTACGGTGCTGGCCCTGGCCAGTGCCATCGGCACCGTCCTCAAGCAGAATCAGGATCAGGCGGATTATCTCACCCAGTTCGGTGCGCTGTGGTACAACGTGTTCGTCAGCCTCGGCCTGTTCGACATGTACCACACCCCGTGGTTCTTCGGCCTGCTCGTCTTCCTGATGGTCTCGCTGTGCGTCTGCCTGTGGCGCAATGTGCCCGTCTTCCTCAAGGAGATGCGCTCACGCAAGGTGGTCATCACCGACAAATCGCTGAAGGGCTTCCATCACCTGAAACGCTGGAAGCTGGATGGCGTTGACGCGGCTGAGGCGAAGGCAACTGTCAGCAAGGCGCTGTCTGACTGGTCGCAGAAGAGCGAAGAAGAGGATGGTCGTCTCTACATCCGTGGCGATAAGGGTCGTTCCCACAAATGGGGTTACATTCTGGTGCATAGCGCCATTCTGGTGATTCTGATCGGTGGATGGCTCGGTGCGCAGTACGGATTCCGCGGCACGATGACCGTGGTCGAGAACGGTACGGATAACACCATCCGTTTTCTCAAAGGCACCAAAACCGATCAGTTGAAGATGCCTTTTGACGTGCGCTGCGATAGCTTTTTCATCGATTTCTATCCGACCGGCATGCCCAAGGAGTTCCGCAGCACGCTGTCCATCCTTGAAGACGGCAAGGTGGTCGTCGACCACAAGGACATCATTGTTAACGAACCATTGTTCTACAAAGGCGTGCGCATCTATCAGGCAAGCTTCGGCGATGGCGGTTCTGCTGTCACCCTGAAGCTGGTTGACCCGACCAGCGGCAAATCAAGGTCTATTAACACCGAAGTGTATAAAACCTGGAAGGACCCGGAAACCGGCATCAGCCTGGAAATCACCAACTTCCGCCCCTTCAATATTGAAAATATGGCAAACCCCGGCGAGGCGAAGAAGTTTCATGACCTCGGGCCAGCTGTAGAGTACGTCGTACGCGGCCCCAACCTCAAATCGGTAAAGGTCAAAAGCTTCATGAATACGTTCACGCTCGACGGGCAGAATCGCGGCCACATGATTATGGTTTCGCTGACTGGCGACGCAGGCGATTATCAGGCCTACCCCTTGGGGCTGGATTTCGATCAACCGACCGACTGGAAGTTGTACACAGCCTTCGCCGAGGCGCTAAGTAAACGTCCTGACCAACAGGGTAAGGAGGCTAATTTTGCTGCCTTCCGCGAGGCCATGACCAAGGTGTTTGGCGACCAGAAGCGGCCGGATGATTTTCAGGAAAGGGGTATGCGGGTACTGCAGGCCATGGGCAGTCTTTCCAGCCTTCCTTGGCCCTATATCCCGATGCTTGAGGACTACAATCAGATGTATTACACCGGTCTGGAGCTGACTCAGGATCCGGGCATGAACACGGTCTGGGTGGGTAGCGCATTGCTGGTCATCGGCCTGTGCATCATGTTCTACGTGCCGCATCGCAAGCTGTGGGTGGTCCTCAAGGCAGAAGGAAAGGGTGTGGAAATTACCCTTGGCGCCATGACCAATCGCAATAAACTGGGCTTTGAGAATGAGTTTAATCAGCTCTTAACCAAGGTTGATGAAGCCTTGCGGCCACAAAACAACAACAGGAGTGCTGCATGACGGCAATAACCGCATCACGATTTACGCTTGATGGCATCAACCGGGGGCTGCCCGGCTTTGCCCGCTTTTGCACCTATCTTGGCGCTATTATCGGCGTTTCCGCCTATGCTATGTTCGGACCGGACGGCTACGGCGATGATGGACTGCTGTTCTTCCTAACCGCCTCATCATTCAGCTGGATTGGTATCGGGGCATTGGCTGGACTGGCAACAGGAACCGCACTGGGCATGGCCAAGCCATCCATCACCGAGTCGAAAGCTTCGGTCAATATCGTCCCGTTTCTGGACGGCGCACTGCTGATGATTCTGCTAACCGCGGTGGAGGTGCTCTTTGAGCCCGCCGCTGATGCGTACAACTACCTTGATCAGTCCAATCTGCTCTCCGGCAGCATCATCATGACCATGAATGTCACGCTGCTCGCTTCGGCCCTGCTGTATATCACGCACCTGTTCGCTCCAGCCTCCATCGTCGGCCGTCTAGCCACAGCCAGCGCCTGGGTCGGCATCTATGCCGGCGGTTCGGCTCTGCTGCTGCGTTGGTATGAGTCTTACATGCTGGATGTCGAAATCGGCCATGCACCGGTGTCCAATTTGTACGAGGTGTTCATTCTGCTGTTCTGCATCACGACCATCGTTTATCTGACACTGGAGAGTCGCTACAAGGCTCGTGCCATGGGTGCTTTCGTGCTGCCGCTGGTCTCAGCAGGCGTGTTCTTCGGCATCTGGCTCTCGGCACATGGGCATGCTGAGATCAAGCCTCTGGTGCCTGCCCTGCAGTCCTACTGGATGAAGATTCATGTACCAATGAACTTCGTCGGTTACGGCTCCTTCGCGGTGGCCTGTGGTGCTGGCATGGCTTATCTGGTGCGCGAACACCTTGAGAAGCGCGGCGCCAAGGCAAGCCTGCTGGCCGTGTTCCCGAGCCTCGATCAACTTGATCAGCTGGGCTACAAGGCTGTTGCCATCGGCTTTCCGGCCTTCACCCTGGCCACCATTCTGGGTGCGGCATGGGCAGCTGAAGCATGGGGCGGTTACTGGTCCTGGGATCCGAAAGAAACCTGGGCACTGATTGTCTGGCTGACCTACGGCGCCTACCTGCATGTACGCGTGTCGCACGGCTGGAAGGGCCATTCACTGGCCTGGTGGACGGTTGCCGGCTTCCTGGTCACCGTGTTCTGCTTCATCGGCGTGAATATGTATCTCTCCGGTCTGCACTCTTACGGTCGCCTGTAAAGCCTGAAGCAGGCTATCGCATCAAAGAAGGCGGGCCTTGGTCCGCCTTCTTTTTTATCAACAAATGGTGCTTCTATCACCCAGCTTCCCTGATGTGTCATAAAATCTTGAATTCCCGGCCTTGTTGGCAACACCCCCTTCCTCATATAGTCCCTCTTTTATATGCACCGCAGATACCCCCCTCTGCCGGGTAGAGATGTTCTTTGAACATATATTTGAGGGGAAAATTCGTATATTCGCAGCCTTTTGCAGGGGAGTCTGCTGAGTACGCATGAACCATGGGGATGGGATTGTTAAGAACAAGTATTATTTTTTATTCGTTTGCTTACACCGTTCCCAGCAAAATCGCTGAATGAATTGTTAGGGGGTTGATATGGAGGAGGGGTCGTTAACCAATAGTCTTGCAGGTCATTGCAGGGCTATTGATGATGCGGGCTTTTTTCAAACCGTTGTCGAGTCCATGCAAGAAGCAGTGTTTGTTCTGCAGGGCGAAAACATCTGCTATGCCAATTCTTTTGCCCTATCTTTGACAGGCTATTCAGAGCACGAACTGCTAGGCATGCCTTTTCTGGCAATCATCCAAGAGGACTTTCAAGAAGAATTCAGACAAACAAACATTTTGGGCAAAGGCTGCGGTGAGAAATGTAATCAACATGAAATGCAGCTAGCGCGCAAAGATGAGGGGGTAGTCTGGGTTTCCTACTGCATCCGCATGATTCAGCTTAACAATCGCCCTGTCCGGTTATGCATAGCCAGTGACATCACCGAACAGAAACATCTTAATGAAGCGCTCCGGCTAAACAAAGAGCGCTGGCTATTTGCTCTTGAGGGATCCGGCGATGGTGTATGGGACTACAATTTTCTTACCGGGGTAAATACGGTTTCGAAGCGCATGAAAGAAATATTGGGTTTTGACATGACCTTGCCGAACGCGAATTATTATCTGAATGATTGGGCAGAACGATTGCATCCGGATAGTCAGGCCAAGACTTTGCAACTGTTTCAGGATATTTTAGACAACAAAACCGATAATTATGCAATTGAACAGCAAGTTCGATCTGAAAGTGGTGAATACGTATGGTTGCTCACGCGCGGAAAGGTTATCGATCGATCGGAAACTGGTAACCCGATACGCTTGATTGGTACAGCCGGCGACATCACTGAATTTAAGATGTTGATGGAGAATCAACAGAGGCTTGTGAATCATAATGAGCTGCTGGAGAAAGAGGTCGAAAGACGAACAAAGGCACTCCGCCTAGCTAAAGACAAAGCTGATCATGCCAGCGCTGAAAAAACCCGTTTTCTGGCCTCGGCCAGCCATGATCTTCGCCAGCCGATGCAAGCCATGTCGCTCTACATCGAGATCCTTTCGCAACGACTTAAACAGTCCGAAGATATTGAGATGATTGCGGCCCTGCGGGAGTCCCACAGCTCAATGGGGCGGATTATGGATGCCCTGCTCGACATTTCGAAACTGGATGCAGGGGTGGTCGTGCCCAAGCTGCAACCGATCAAGCTCAACATACTCATTGATAACCTGATCAGAGATTATTCCCTAATTGCGCAAAAAAAGAAGATTGATCTACGGGCACGTTTAACGTGTTGTGATGTTGAATCCGACCTTATGATGCTCGAATGCATTTTGAACAACCTAGTAAGCAATGCCATTTGCTACACAGAGGATCACGGCAAAATTCTGGTGGCCTGTCGTTGTAGGCAGGGCAAAGTGCTGGTTGAAGTCCGGGATACGGGAATTGGCATTCCTGAAGAGCAGCTGGAGCATATTTTTGATGAATTTTATCAGCTGGGAAATCCTGAGCGGGACAGGAGCAAAGGGCTTGGCCTGGGCCTGTCCATTGTGAACCGGATGGTGCATTTACTACCGGATCATACGATCGAAGTTGCATCCCGATCGGGGCATGGCAGCTGCTTCCGCATCACCTTGCCGAAGGCGGAGACTGTCGAGACCGCCAGTGCGCCTTCAGCTTTATCTTTGCAGCACGAATCGTTTGCCGGCATGCGCGTCCTGATTCTTGAGGATGATGCAGCCATCCGGAAATCAGCCGCGATCCTCATGCAGGAATGGGGCTGCGAAGTCATGATAGCCGGCAGCTCCGGTGAGGCGCTGGCGATTGTAAAGGATGGGTGGATGCCGGATGCGCTGATTGCAGACTACAGGCTGCCGTGCAATGCAACCGGCTTGCAGGTGGCTCAAGAGATCCGGACCCTGTTTAAGAAGCAAATCCCCGCCGTGATTATGACCGGGGAAACCCAAGAAGAAGTACTTCAGGAGATTACCAACTCAGGTGTTTTCATGCTGCAAAAGCCTGTAATGCCTGCCAAATTGAAATTGTTTCTGAGGCAGAACAGACCCTAATCTAGCTGCCAGCAGCTTTTCCTAACCGCCTGAAACAATAAGCAGCTTGCGGCTGTGCACCCCTTTGGCTTTCAAAATGACCGTGACATGCGCCTTGACGGTGCCTTCGCTGATATTCAGCCGCCAGGCAATCTCTTTGTTCGACAAGCCCTGACCAATCAGGTTCATCACTTCCAGTTGTCGCTCGGTCAACCCTTCATCGCTCACCTTCGCCTGCACCGCATGGGAGGGCAAAGATGCGCCAAGCGAAGGCAACAGCTTGGGCGGCACATAGATGCCACCGGATAACATGAGATGGATTGCCGAAAGTACGATAGGTGTGCTGGTGGCTTTAGGGAGATAACCCAGGGCACCGGCTTCCAGCGCCTGCTTCATGAGCTTCGGGCATTCCACGCCGGAAAGCATGGCCACAGGGATAAGCGGGTGATTCATACGGATACGCTGCAACAGGGAGATGCCGTTTCCATCGGGCAACTCATGATCAAGCAGAACAAGATCAAGCGTACTGCTTGTTGTTTCAATGACAGACAGGCCGGAAGCGATGGAATCAGCCTCAAGAATGGCCACGCTTTCATCAAGCATACGCAGGGCTGTCGCCATCCCGGAGCGGAAAAGTTCATGGTCATCAATCAGGAGAATTTGCACGGGTGATTTCTAATAGATAACACAACCCATCACAAGAAAAAGGTCATACAACTAGTCGTATATCCAAGGTGCAATGGGTTTTTCTTCCGGGCGAAATTATGCTCTTCCCGATTGCATCCAGTATGATGTGATCGGGAGGAGATATGGGCGAATCCTGTAGCAATCGAAAACTCCACATACTGGTCGCGGAAGACGATCCGACCATTCGCGAGATTTTTCATGAGTTTCTTGAGCGGCTGGGCCATCAGGTCACGATGACACCCGATGGCTGGCAGGCCATGGCGCTTTTTAACAAGCTCGCATCGCAACTGGACATATTGATTACGGATATATGCATGCCGCATGTGAATGGTTTGGAATTGATTCAGCATGTTCGCAGGCACCATGCAACATTACCCATCATTGCCATGAGCGGCTATTCCAGCCAAGCCCTGCAGAATGAAATTGCCTGCAAGCAAATCCCAGTGCTCACCAAACCGATCAATTTCAATGATTTGAAGAAAAGACTGCAGGTCTTGCAGACAGCCATCTGATTCATCAGCGCCTGACTCCCCAGACAAAAGTCGTACGACTGGTCGTATATCCAAGGTCTAATATGTTTTATTCCCTCCCTTTCATAGGGTTCGCCGGTTCACTATTGGCGCGACGGCATCTGTTGGCCTCATCAATACACCAGCCCTCTCAATGGGGAACAACAATATATAAGCGCATCCGTCGGGATGTGCACAGGGAGAGGGCTGATGAAATATATAGTAACACCAAATAACCCATGGGTGGCGGGATTAGCATTGTTGATGTCGGTATCCTTTGCCCAGCCTGCATTGGCAGATGAGGTACGAGAGGACAGGCATGATCTTGAGATTGCTTCTGAGAAAGCAAAAACCAGCAAACATGATTCCGATATTACCAACAATAAGCTGAAGTTAAGCGGTGTGGCCGCCAAGGTGGATGCGAATGCCGCAGCCATTGCGGGAAACGCGAGCGCCATTGCAAACATTCAACTAACACCCGGCCCGCAGGGTCTGACCGGTGCAACCGGCGCGCAAGGACCACAGGGTATCGCGGGTGCAGATGGTATTAACGGAACCAACGGTGTTGACGGTGCAGTCGGTCCACAAGGTCCGATCGGTTTAACCGGCCCTCAGGGCCTGAAGGGTGATACAGGCGCAACTGGTGCTGTAGGCCCTCAGGGTCCGATCGGTTTGACAGGCCCTGCAGGTGCAGTCGGCATCAATGGCACCAACGGTGTTGATGGTGCGGTTGGTCCTCAGGGTCCGATTGGTTTGACCGGAGCTAAAGGTGCAACCGGCCCTCAGGGCCCGATCGGTTTGACAGGCCCTGCAGGTGCAGACGGCATCAATGGCACCAACGGTGTTGATGGTGCGGTTGGTCCTCAGGGTCCGGTTGGTTTGACTGGCCCAGCAGGCGCAAACGGTGCAGACGGCATCAATGGCACCAACGGTGTTGATGGTGCGGTTGGCCCTCAGGGTCCGGTTGGTTTGACCGGCCCAGCAGGCGCAAACGGTGCAGACGGCATCAATGGCACCAACGGTGTTGATGGTGCGGTTGGCCCGCAGGGTCCAATCGGCTTGACAGGCCCAGCAGGTCCAAAGGGCGCTAAAGGTGCAGACGGCATCAATGGCACCAACGGTATTGATGGTGCGGTTGGCCCTCAGGGTCCGGTTGGTTTGACCGGCCCAGCAGGCGCAAACGGTGCAGACGGCATCAATGGCACCAACGGTGTTGATGGTGCGGTTGGCCCGCAGGGTCCGGTTGGTTTGACTGGCCCAGCAGGTGCAAACGGTGCAGACGGCATCAATGGCACCAACGGTGCTGATGGCGCTGTTGGTCCGCAGGGTCCAATCGGCTTGACAGGCCCAGCAGGTCCAAAGGGCGCTAAAGGTGCAGACGGCATCAATGGCACCAACGGTATTGATGGTGCGGTTGGCCCGCAGGGTCCGGTTGGCTTGACAGGCCACACGGGTCCGGCTGGCCCGGCAGGTGCAGTTGGCCCGCAGGGTCTGCGTGGCATGTCCATTGTTGGCCCTCCGGGTATTCAAGGCCCACAGGGTGTACCAGGCCCACAGGGTCCGGCAGGCCCGAACAACCCCATGCGGGCATATGTGGCCTACTCCGCTGCAGTGCCGCTGATCCCCAACGCCCCTCCTGTAACCGTCGCTGCTATTTGCCCTGTGGGATACGTTGCAACGGGGGGGGGGTACAGGGTATTAACCAACGCTGGAGTTCGGCTCATGCCTTACAATCTGTTCCAGGTTCTCCTGAATCAGCCTGGTGCTCCGAATGCTTGGACAGTAACAGCCCAGCATGGCTATTTCCCTGTTTCGAACAGTTCAACGCAACCGCTACAGATATGGGCCGTCGCACGGTGTCTGATGCACTGATATCTGCGACATGAAAGTAGAAAAAAGGGCCGCCTCGGATGAGGCGGCCCTTTTCATTGAAAAAATATCCTTAGCGAATCAGCTTGCGAGAAAATTTCGATAATCAGCACTTAGTGCTTCGGCAGCGAGTTGGCAGAATCTTTCACCGGCTTCCACTGTCGCCAATTGAGGATTGGAGCCAATGCGACCATCGGGAAATTTGCGGCGGAAATCGAAGGCATCGAAGAACTCATCGGTCGGCGCGACTTCGGGAGTCAGGGATACATTTTTAACCGCTTCCGGATAAGCGTAATAACTCAGCGCCACCTCGCTGACCGTGGCGTGAAATCCCTCGGCTTCACCGTATAACTCGGCGGCAAGTTTCTTTACTTCATCATTGCGCCACCAGTTGGCCATGCGGCAGCGCAGCGGCGGATCATTTTCGGACATACCTGCATACAGCTCGGAGAAAGCCGATGTGACCGGCGGGATATTGCCGCCGTGGCCGTTGAGAAAATAGAAATGCGTAAAGCCGTGCTGCCGGAGCGAACTAACCACATCTATCACCACCTGCATCAGGGTGGTTGGCTTCAGCGTCACCGAACCGGCAAAGGCCATATGATGCGCCGACATGCCGTAGTTGATGGCTGGAGCAATTAACACATCCGCATTTGCTTCAATCTGCTGCGCAATGCGTGTGGGACAGATGGCATCGGTGCCGATCAGGCCGTTCGGGCCGTGCTGTTCGGTCGAGCCGATGGGAATAATGATGCCGGTGGATGACTCAAGATACCGCTCCACCTCCTGCCATGTACTCAGCGCCAGTTGCATATCTCACCTCCTGTCCGGGCATACCGTAACCATTGTTTGCATTGAATTACATACCGCCAAACACAAAACCATGTAACAGCAATGGACTATTGTGGTTGCGCTTCTTTCATACCGGACTAGAATGGTCCGACTTATGAGCAGGATATCTTTATGTTCCGCATAACGCGGCTGACCGACTACGGCGTCATGCTGATGACCGAGCTGGCACAGGCTGAAGAGCATGTGCTCAATGCCGCGGCACTCGCGGCCCGTTCGCACCTGCCCGCACCCTCGGTCAGCAAGATTCTTCAGTTGCTGTTGCGCGACGGCCTGCTCACCTCGGTGCGTGGTGCTGGTGGCGGCTATAGGCTGACCCGCGAGGCATCCCAGATTTCCATCCGCGACATCATCGTCGCGCTTGAAGGGCCGATCGCACTCACCGAGTGCAGTCTTGATCACAGCCGTTGCGAGCAGCAGGAACACTGCAACACGCGCGGCAACTGGCACATCATCAATCAGGTAGTGCGCGGCACACTCAGCGATATTTCGCTGGCCGACATGATCGAACCGGGTTTCACCCCGGTACTGCGTCTGGAAAAACGTTATGCCGATGCGCGCATGCCGGTCACACAGGGCAATGAAATGAATGGGAATCCACAATGAGCGATAACGCACAAATTGAAGGGCTGGTCGACCGCAAATACGAGGCCGGCTTTGTTACCGATATTGAATCGGACACCCTGCCACCGGGCCTGAATGAGGATGTCATCCGCCACATCTCGGCCATCAAGGGTGAGCCACAATGGCTGCTCGACTGGCGTCTGGCGGCCTTTGCCCACTGGAAAACCATGACTGAGCCGCACTGGGCGCATGTGAAGTACACGCCGACGGATTATCAGTCCATCTCCTACTATTCGGCCCCGAAGAAAAAGGAAGACGGACCGCAAAGCCTCGACGAGGTGGATCCCAAGCTGCTCGAAACCTACAAGAAGCTCGGCATCCCGTTGCATGAGCAGGCCTTTCTGGCTGGCGTGGCGGTGGATGCGGTGTTCGATTCGGTTTCCGTAGCGACCACCTTCAAGGGCAAGTTGAAGGACGCCGGAGTGATTTTCTGCCCGATTTCCGAAGCCGTCCGCGAGTATCCTGAACTGGTGCAAAAGTATCTGGGCACCGTGGTGCCGACCGGAGACAACTTCTTCGCCGCACTCAATTCGGCGGTATTCACCGACGGCTCCTTTGTCTATATCCCCAAGGGTGTGCGTTGCCCGATGGAGCTTTCTACCTATTTTCGCATCAATGCAATGAACACCGGGCAATTCGAGCGCACCCTGATTATCGCCGACGAAGGCGCCTATGTGTCCTACCTTGAAGGGTGCACGGCACCGCAGCGTGATGAGAATCAGCTGCATGCAGCTGTGGTGGAGCTGGTCGCGCACGATGATGCGCAGATCAAATACTCCACGGTGCAGAACTGGTATCCGGGCGATGAGAATGGCCTGGGCGGTATCTACAACTTCGTGACCAAGCGCGGCGATTGCCGTGGAGCACGCTCCAAGATTTCATGGACGCAGGTGGAAACCGGCAGCGCCATCACCTGGAAGTATCCGAGCTGTGTGCTCAGAGGCGACGATTCGGTCGGCGAGTTTTACTCGGTGGCCCTGACCAAGATGCATCAGCAGGCCGACACCGGCACCAAGATGATCCATCTGGGCAAAAATACGCGCAGCACGATTGTCTCCAAGGGAATCTCGGCCGGCTTCGGCCAGCAGTCGTACCGCGGCCTGGTGCATATCGGCAAGAATGCGGAAGGCGCCCGCAACCATACGCAATGCGATTCACTGCTTATCGGCAGCACCTGCGGTGCGCATACCTTCCCTTATGTCGAGGTGAAGAATCCGACGGCGACAATGGAACACGAAGCAACCACCTCACGCATCGGCGAAGATCAGCTGTTTTATTGCAAAAGCCGTGGCATCTCCGAGGAGGATGCAGTCAACCTCATCGTCAACGGCTTCTGCAAGGATGTATTCAATGAACTGCCGATGGAGTTCGCGGTGGAAGCCAACCGTCTGATGGAAGTCTCTCTCGAAGGCGCGGTCGGATAAAATGGAAAAGGATTCTTAATATGTTGAAGATTGAAAACCTGCATGCCTCGGTAGATGGCAAGAAGATATTGAAGGGCATCAACCTGACGGTGAAGCCCGGTGAGGTGCATGCCATCATGGGGCCGAACGGCTCAGGCAAGAGCACACTGTCCAATGTTATTGCCGGTCGCGATGGCTATGAGGTGACGGCCGGAAGCATTTCTTTCCACGGGCAGGATCTGCTTGCCATGGAGCCGGAAGAGCGCGCCTGGGCGGGTGTATTCCTTGCCTTCCAGTATCCGGTGGAAATTCCCGGCGTGAACAATGTGTATCTACTCAAGGCCGGACTGAACGCCCGTCGCAAGCATCAGGGTCTGGAAGAGCTGGATGCCATGGAGTTCATGCAACTGGTACGCGAAAAAGCCAAGCTGGTCGAGCTGGATCAGGCCTTCCTGTCGCGCGGTGTGAACGAAGGCTTCTCCGGCGGCGAGAAGAAACGCAATGAAATCTTCCAGATGGCCGTGCTGGAGCCGAGCCTGGCCATCCTTGATGAAACCGATTCAGGTCTGGATATCGACGCACTGCGCGTGGTGGCCGGCGGCGTGAATAAGCTGCGTGCAGCCGATCGCGCCGTTGTCATGGTGACGCATTACCAGCGCCTGCTCGACTATATCGAGCCGGATCTCGTTCATGTGCTGGTCGATGGTCGCATCCTGAAAACCGGCGACCGTAAGCTGGCCCTGGAACTGGAGAAGCGCGGTTATGACTGGGTGCGTGAGGAAGCTCATGCCTAAGCTTGCTGAATTCCGAAAAGGTGCATGGGGTGCCTTTGAACAGGCCGGCCTTCCGACCACGCGTCAGGAAGAGTGGAAATATACCTCTCTGGCTCGCATCAGCAGCACACTGGGTGAAACATGGTGGACGGCAGCTGAACCGACAGGCCTCACGACTGATGACATTGATGCGCTGGCCATCCCCGATCTCGATGCCTGGCGTATCGTCTTTGCCGATGGCCGCCTTGTGTCCAGCGCCTCATCCCTGCCTGCAGGTGCAGCGCTCACACCACTTTCCGAGCTATTAGCCACCAATGGCGAACAGGCCGTCAAGGCTCTTGCCTGGGATGCCGATGCGCCACTGTTCAATGGCGCGCTCGCCGCCAACAGCGCACTGGCTGAGGATGGCGTCTGTCTGTGTCTTGCCGATGGCGTGAAACTCGACAAGCCGATCTATGTGCTGCACATCGCAAGCCAATCCGGTGCTTCGCATCTGCGTCATGGCCTGTGGCTGGGCAAAGAAGCCTGCGCCCATGTGATTGAGCACTATGCCGGCGTAAATGAAGAGCCGGGTCTTACGCATGCTGTGACGCTGGTGCATCTGGGTGATGCGGCGCAACTGACACATGACCGCTTGCAGGACGAGTCGCTCAAGCAGTTTCATCTCGGCCGCCTGGATGTCTGGCAGGGTCGGGACAGCAACTTTACCTCGCACGCCATTGCCCTCGGTGCCTCATTGGCGCGCCTGGATATCGCGGTTGACCTGGCCGGTCCCGGTGCTGCATGCAAGCTGGACGGCTTGTATATGCCGACCGGCAGGCAGCACTCGGATCATCACACGCAGATTGATCACCGTGCGCCACACTGCACCAGCCGCGAGCATTATCGCGGCGTGCTCGATGATCGCGCCCATGGCGTGTTCAACGGCAAGGTGGTTGTGCATAAAGGGGCTTCCGGCACCGACTCGGCACAAAAAAATGCCAACCTGCTGCTCTCCGACAAAGCGGAAATCGATGCCAAGCCTGAGCTGGTGATTCACCATGATGATGTGAAGGCTGCACATGGCTGCACCATCGGCCAGCTGGATGATAAGCAATTGTTTTATCTCAAATCGCGCGGCATATCCGCGGAGGAGGCACGGCAGATGCTGACCTTCGCCTTCGCCGATGAGGTACTCACCGGCATCAGCCTGCCTGCACTGCGCCGCTTTATCGAAAAGGCTGCCTTCTCGAAACTTCCCTTCGGTACAGATGCCGAGGCCATGCTGGGATGAAGTCTTTTGAGCACAAAAGGATTGATGATGTTTGATGTAGAAAAGGTCCGGGCCGAGTTTCCTATCCTGCACCAGGAGGTGTACGGCAAGCCGCTGGTCTATCTGGATAATGCAGCCACGACGCAAAAGCCGCAAAGCGTGATCGATGCCGTGCGGCATTATTACGAACGCGACAACGCCAATGTGCATCGCGGCGTGCATGCCCTCTCCGAGCGCGCCACCGCCAGCTATGAGGCGGCGCGCGACAAGATTCGCGAGCTGCTCAACGCGACCAGCCGGCGCGAAATCATCTTCACCCGCGGCGCCACCGAAGCCATCAATCTGGTCGCCTCCAGCTGGGGCATGACCAATATCGGTGCCGGTGATGAGGTGCTGGTCAGCGAGATGGAACACCATTCCGATATCGTGCCGTGGCAGATGCTGTGCGAACGCGTTGGCGCAACCCTTAAGGTGTTGCCGATCAACGATGCCGGTGAGTTGTGCATGGATCAGCTGGACTCGCTGCTTGGCGAGCGCACCAGGCTGGTTGGCATTGTCCATCTGTCCAATGCGCTGGGCACCATCAATCCGGTGAAGACGATTATCGAAAAGGCGCATGCGGTCGGCGCGAAGGTGCTGCTCGATGGCGCACAGGCGCTGGCCCACCTGCATGTTGATGTGCAGGCACTGGATTGCGATTTCTATGTAACCAGCGCGCATAAGATGTATGGCCCGACAGGCATCGGCATGCTCTATGCCAAAGAGGCCTTGCTTGATGCCATGCCGCCATACCAGGGCGGCGGCGATATGATCACCATGGTCACCTTCGAGAAAACGCAGTACAACGATCTGCCCTATAAATTCGAGGCGGGTACGCCGAACATCGCCGGTGCCATTGGCTTTGGTGCTGCTGTGGACTGGCTGAAGAAAACGGGCATTGATGCTGCCTCCGCGCATGAAAACGATCTGCTCGCCTATGCCACAGAGAAAGCAAAGGCCTTCGACGGCTTGAGGATCATTGGCGCAGCGCGAGATAAGGCTTCGGTTTTGTCATTCACCATCAAGGGTGTGCACCCGCATGATCTGGGCACCATTCTGGATCGCGAAGGCGTGGCCATTCGCGCCGGCCACCACTGCGCCATGCCGGTGATGCAGCATTTCCACGTGCCGGCCACCGCCCGCGCTTCGTTTGCCGCCTACAACACCAGGGGCGAGGTAGATGCTTTGTTCGCCGCTCTGACCAAGGCACAGGAGCTGTTCGCATGAGGATTCTTCCCACAGCCTTGAATCGAGGTTTTGCATGTTTGATCTGAGAGATTTGTACCAGCAGGTGATTGTCGATCACAACAAAAGCCCGCGCAATTTCGGCAAACTTGCCGACTTCAACCATGAGGCGGATGGCTACAACCCTCTGTGCGGCGACAAGCTGCATGTCTACCTGAAGGTGAATGATGCGGGCGTGATTGAGGATGTATCCTTCGAAGGTGAAGGTTGTGCGATCTCGGTGGCAAGTGCCTCACTGATGACCGATGCGCTGAAGGGAAAAACCATGCAGGAGTCCGAGGATATGTTCGGGCACTTCCAGCACATGGCCACCTCAGAGCTTGATGAAGCGCCTGATGAAGAGGTCTTGGGCAAGTTGACCGTGCTGGCCGGGGTGCGCGAGTTCCCCAGCCGTATCAAATGCGCCACGCTGTGCTGGCACACGCTGCTTGCAGCAGTCAAAGACAGGCCCGAACCGGCCAAAACGGAGTAGACGGTGGACGTTCATATCGGAGAAAACATTACGGTGCTGCGCGACTGCGAAGCACTACTCATTCCCATGGGTACACCGGTAACCATCCCCGAAGGCAGTAGGGTGATGATCACGCAGGCCTTGGGAAGTTCATATACGGTCAATATCAACGGCAATCTGGCGCGCATCGAGAGCAGCAATGCCGATGCGCTGGGCCTGGAAAGCACGGAGCATGAAACAGGGAAAAGCAAAGTGCCTGCAGGACCCGTTGATGAGGATGCGCTGTGGGAGGCGCTGGAGAAGTGTTATGACCCGGAGATTCCGGTGAACATCGTTGATCTCGGCCTGATTTACCATTGCGACATCACCCCGCTGAAACCCGGCAACCGTGTCGAGGTGATCATGACGCTGACCGCGGCCGGCTGCGGCATGGGCCCGATCCTTGTTGAAGATGTGCGCGCCCACCTGCTGGATGTGGACAATGTCACCGAGGTGGATGTTGAGCTGGTTTTCGACCCCCCATGGGACCGGTCAATGATGTCGGACGAGGCCAAGCTGCAACTAGGCATGTTCTAAAATGTCCGGCACACCGGTGTCCATTGAGATTGAGACTCAGAAGGGACCTTCCGGGCCATCAAAATGGGCGCTGCTGGCACTTGGCTTTCGCCCCTTTTTCCTGCTCGGCATCTGTTTTGCGGTGTTGTTAATGCTGGTCTCTCTTGGCGGCTTTTCATCTGGCCTGTGGCAAAACAACTATTTCAATCTATCCCTGTGGCATGCACACGAAATGGTCTTTGCTTATGCAGTGGCTGTTATTGCGGGCTTTCTGCTTACATCGGTACGCAACTGGACCGGGCTGGATACATCATCCGGCACATCGCTGGCCCTTCTCACCCTGCTATGGCTGGCACCAAGACTCCTGTCAGCCGCTTCCTTCATCCCGCCAGTTGCCTTTGCCCTGCTTGATATGTTGTTTCTGCCAGTGCTGGCCCTTGTCCTCGCCAGATTACTCCTGCAGGCAAAGCAATCTAATAATTACCCGATCCCCCTGTTGCTCCTGCTGCTCGGCCTGTGCAATGCAGCTGTACATGCTGAAGTACTGGGCTATGCCAGAGATGTTTCCGCTCAGGCCATGCAGCTTGCAGTTGTTGTGATTGTCGCTCTGATTGTGCTGATTGCCGGACGTGTCGTTCCCTTTTTCATGCAGCGGGCCATTGCGCTGCGGCCTGTTGCCAACAAGACGATTGAGAAACTGGCCCTGCCATCGGTGTTGTTGTTTGCCTTGACGATTGCGACTGGCCAGCCTTGGCTGATCATCCTTGCCGCATTCTTTGCCTCCCTGATTCATGGTGCACGACTGATCGGCTGGTTTAATAAGGCCATTCTGCAGCAGCCGATGTTATGGGTGTTGCATGCCGGCTATGCATGGCTGGTCGCAGGCTTTTTAATCTATGCCATCAGTATGTTTATCGGCATCCCGACCGTGCAGGCCATCCATGCCTGGACGGTGGGGGCTATCGGTATGTTTACACTCGGCATGATGGCCCGAGTCGCGCTCGGACATACGGGTCGCAATATCACAGCTCTGCCATGGATGCCGGCAGCCTTTATCCTGCTATTGCTTGCCACCCTGATTCGTATTCTGCCCCCGCTTATTGAGCCAGTCCTGCTTGACGCATCGGTCATTATCAGTGCAACGTGCTGGATCATTGCGTTTATAATTGTCGGTCTTCGCTATGCCTCCATCCTGTTGCACGCTCGGGTGGATGGTAAACCGGGCTGAATAAAACTGAGGAAAGAGACATGGCTGAATGGATTGATGTAGCGCCGGAAACAGATATCGGCCCGGGCAAACGACGGGTTGTCGAAACGGAAATCGGACCGATTGCCGTGTTCAACCTCGAAGGTGAATTGTATGCCATTGCCGATGTCTGCACACACGATGGTGGCGAGCTGGCCAGCGGCAGATGCGAAGGAGATCAGATTATCTGCCCGCGCCACGGTGCTCGGTTCTGTATCCGCGATGGGCGGGCCCTTACACCGCCGGCCTTCGAGAATATCGAAACCTTCCCTGTGCGTATTGAGTCTGGCCTGATCCAGATCGATATTGACGACTGAGTTTATAAGGAACTCATACAAATCTGGCATGGCTTGTGCTAATTTGCCTGTATGTCCCGCTCATCTTCGCCTGAAATGAGTAAAAGCTCCTCTCTGTGGGCAAAGACGCTGGCGACCTATCGCGCCTCGACCAACCCTGAAAAGCCGCAATCTATAACCCGCCTGCTTATCGTTTCCTTCCCATGCCTTTACTTTTATTGGGGAGGTTTTATCGCCCCCCTGCAAGTGCTCGGCCTTTATCTGGTTGCCACCATCGGTTTCTCTTTGTGGATATTCTTTTCCCCGACTGAGAACCATCTGCGCAGAGTGCTCACTGTTATTGGCGACACCGGCATCCCGACTGCATGCCTCCTTTTGCTCGATGGCGAAACTGGCGCCCCATTTATGGCTTTGTACCTGTGGGTCATTGTTGGCTACGGTCTGCGTTTCGGTCTGCGCTACCTGGTGCTCGCCACCCTGCTATCAACAGCGGGGTTCATCTTCGTAATCACCTATGTTCCATACTGGACGGCGAATGAACACATCGCTTTGGGCTATCTGATTCTCATCCTGATCATTCCATTATTTATAGCCAAACTGATCCTCCAGCTGCAGCAGGCCATCGACCGGGCCGAGCAGGCAAGTCGGGCAAAATCACAATTCCTCGCCAATATGAGCCACGAGCTGCGCACGCCACTCAACGGTATCATCGGCATGAGCGACCTTCTGGCCACCACCCATATGACCCGCGAACAAAAGCGTTTCGCCTCCGTCATCAAGAGATCAGGCAACCACCTGCTGGGGCTGATTGAGCGCATCCTTGATCTGTCGCGCATCGAAGCGGGCAAGCTGGAACTGGCCGACGAACCCTTCGATCTGCATCAATTGGTGCGCAGTGTCGCGACCATGTTCGAAGCACAGGCGAAGAGTAAGGGTATCAGGGTTGAGGCGAATATCGAACCAGACGTACCTTTCAACCTGATCGGTGACCCGCAGCATTTGAAACAGGTGCTGATTAACCTCATTGGCAATGCCGTGAAGTTTACCGATGCCGGCTATGTTTCCACACATGTTGAACTGCACTTCAATGCCGACGACAAGCCCATGTTGCGCATGACCATCCGGGATACCGGCATCGGCATATCCGAAGATGCACAGGAAAAAATATTCGATCAGTTCACCCAGGCAGACAACAGTGTTACCCGCCGTTACGGTGGTAGCGGCCTGGGGACGACAATCTCCCGACAACTGATTGAACTGATGGGAGGCAAGATCCAGCTGCAAAGCAGGGAAGGGGAAGGCAGCACCTTCACCATCACCATCCCCTTCCAGACACAGGAAAAGACCACGAATAAGCGCCAGCTTGTACCCATCCGCGCTCTGGTGCTCAGCAGCAAAGACATGGGCCGGCGACTTCGTCAAATGCTCGAGCGCTGGAATGTGGACAGCATCTGCATGGAGGACGATGCACCTCTGCTGTCGGTCCTGGTTGATGCCGAATCTTCGGGGCAGTCCTTCGGCGCCTTAATCCTTGACCGCTCGCAGCTTCATTGTAAACCGGAGTTGTTTGCCCAGGCCGTGCGCAGCAAACCGGGACTGGGTGATTTGGATTTGATTCTGCTTGATCACGAAGCAAATCAGGGCACGGACAGCATCATGTACTCGGCGGGATTCAACGCCGTGCTGCATCCACCTATCGAGGAATCGCTGCTGTTCAACGCCCTGCATGCAGCCAGCGTAGTACAGCAATCTGCAGGTGATGTCATTTCCATTTCCGATATCTATCAACGCAAACAGGGTATGAAATCACTCAGGATTCTGCTGGCCGAGGACAATCCGGTGAATCAGGAAGTGATCAGCGAGGTACTGCAACGCGCCGGACACCATGTCCAACTGGTAGATGATGGTGAAAAAGCGCTCGATGCACTGAGCATTGATACGCATTTCGATCTGGTCCTTCTGGATATGAATATGCCGGAGGTGAGTGGCCTGGATGTGCTCAAACAATTCCGCTTCCTCGATACCAGCGGCAGCACCCCGGTGGTCATGCTCAGTGCTGATGCCATGCCGGAAACCATTCGCCAGTGTCGTGAGGCCGGGGCCAACGAATATCTGACCAAGCCTGTGGACATTTCACATCTGCTGCAAACCGTTGCCCGCTACGGCAATACGCAGACCGCCGAACCGCTTAAGTTTGATCTCCCCAAAACTCCTCCGGAGGAGCCAGAGCAGACCAGTGAAGGCAATGCAGATGATATTCTGGATGCCGAGATGCTGCAGGAACTGGTCTGGATTTGCAGATCCCCGGCAAAGATCACCGAATTCATCGATCTTTTTGAAACCAGCGCCACAGGTCATATCGCCAAGCTTAAATCAGCCGCGCAGGGTGGTGATACCATGGCCTTTGCCAATGCCGCGCATGCCTTCAAAGGCTCGGCTGTGACCATGGGCTTGCGAAAGGCCACTGCTCCCTATCATGACATCGAAAGGCATAAGGCAAGGTTGAGCGAAACCCAACTCAGGCAGTATGCCGAGCAATTTGAAGCCATCTTCCTTGAAGGTTGCCAGGCGCTCAGGGGCTTTGCAGCGGAGATGGCAAACAAATCCGATTCATAGGGGGAGGCGGGGTGATAGGACACCCCGCCTCATTGTTTTATCCCTGCCGCTTAAGCGTTTCTGGCTGACTGCCTGCTCACCAGGCGCTCCATCATGCGCAGATCCCTGTTGCTCAACCTCAGTGCTGCATCCACCCATATATCAGTGACATCCTTCAATTCTTCATAGCTCAATGGATGGGTGCACTTCCTGGCCGCACGGAATGCAGTAATACCATTGCGTGCCTTTTCCTCTCGGCTGATATATTCGTAAACATCCTTCTCACCATGGCCGTCCTCAGCCAGCACATCGACAACGCCCAAGTCATACAGCTCCTCAGCTGAGTAAATCCGGCCACTCAGGATCAATTTTTCAGCCTCGCGATTACCGATTTTCCGCGACAGCAGACTGTAGGCGCCCATGCCGGGAAAAAGGTTGAAAAGGATTTCAGGGAAGCCCATTTTGGCACTGCGCTCGGCGATCAAGATATCGCTTGATACTGCGTACTCCAGACCGCCGCCCAAGGCATCACCCTGAACCAGGGAGATGGTGGTGATTCCCCGTTCGATACCGTTGTTATTCAAGGCAAGCGTATCAATACAGGATTTGGCATAGTGAAGCAGCCCTTCGCGATCACGCGCATGGATCAGTGAAATAAACAGCTCCAGATCACCACCAAGATTAAACACGCCGGGCACATCCGAAGCCAGCACGATATAACGCAGATCGGCATGGCGGGGAGCCGTCTGCAATTCATTAAACCAGTGCTGCATTTCTCCTATCAGGGTCAGGGTGCAAATGGGCCGGGGTTTGGGGTGCATGTAATACCAGGCCAATCCGAGTTCCTTTTCGTACTGAACTTCCAGCTGCGTATATACACTGTCTCTGCCTAAAATAAGCGAACGTACTGTATTCATTGTTTCCTCCATGGAATCAAGCAATGTCACCGCGAACGCGGCGCAATGCCTTTCTAGTCCATGAAAGGCGTCAGCGTCAATAAACCGACAGCTCCGGCACAACATGGTGAGAAGACAAGTTGTCCATGCAACGCAGTAGATTCCGGGTAAAGTCGGGTGACATTCAGGGGATTAAGAAGTGATGATCTTGGGCTGTATCCAGTGCCCGCAAGTTGAAGGAAAATATCGATTGCCTGCTACTGTCGCGCAAAAAAGGAGGCCTTCCGGCCTCCTGTTCGATTTAAAAAACACTCAGTGGGTTGTTTGCTGTTGCTCCTGACTGCTCTGATAGGCCGCGGCAAAATTAAATGGGTCGATCAGCAGCGGAATGAAGCCGCCATCTACGGTGAGCTGACTGAGAAGCTGCCGGGTGTAGGGGAAGATGATCGTCGGGCAATCCACGCCGAGCACCACAGGCAAGTGCTCTTCAGGGATATTCTTCAGTACGAACAATCCGGCCTGCTCAACCTCGACCTCGAAAACCACGTTATCGCTCTCACTATCTTTAGCCAGCACAGACACCTTCAGCGACACCTCCCAATGATCCTCGCTGACCTGGCGGTTCTGCACCCCGAGGTTCAACTCGATTTTCGGTGAGTTCTCCGCAGCGGTAAATGATTGTGGCGCATTGGGATTCTCGAATGAGATGTCTCTGGTATAAATCTTTTTTATGCTGAATACAGGTTGCTTCTGCTCTTCTTTCGTCACGGCATTCTTTCCTTTCATCGTTCAATGTTGATTTGCCAAAGATGGGCCATCGCAACGCCATTTTCAACAGTGGGCAACATAAAAAAGGGAGCCATAAGGCTCCCTTTTAGATTGAGATTGGATCGCTTAGTTCTTGGACTTATCCACGATCTTCTTGATCCACGGCATCATGGCGCGCAACTTTTCACCGGTCTGCTCAATCGGATGCGCAGCATTCAGTCGGCGGTAGGCAGTCATCGACGGGTAGTTGGTCGCTCCTTCAATGATGAACTGCTTGGCGTACTCGCCGGTCTGGATGTTGTGCAGGCACTCGCGCATGGCCTTGCGCGATTCGTCATTGATGACGCGCGGTCCGGTCACATACTCACCGTACTCCGCATTGTTGGAGATGGAGTAGTTCATGTTGGCAATGCCGCCTTCATACATCAGATCGACAATCAGCTTCAGCTCATGCAGGCATTCGAAATAGGCCATCTCCGGGGCGTAACCTGCCTCGGTCAGGGTTTCGAAACCGGCCTTGACCAGTTCAACAGCACCGCCGCACAACACGGCCTGCTCACCAAACAGATCGGTTTCCGTCTCGTCCTTGAAAGTGGTCTCGATAATGCCGGTACGACCGCCACCGATAGCCGAAGCGTAGGACAGGGCAATGGCCTTGGCCTTGCCTGAGGCATCCTGATGGATGGCAATCAGGTCGGGGATGCCGCCGCCGCGCACAAACTCGGAGCGCACGGTATGGCCAGGTGCCTTGGGCGCGATCATGATGACATCAAGATCGGCGCGCGGGGTAACCTGGTTGTAGTGGATGGCAAAGCCGTGCGCGAAAGCCAGGGTGGCACCCTTCTTCAGGTTCGGCGCCAGCTCATCGCGATACAGCTGCGACTGGAACTCGTCCGGGGTCAGCACCATGACGACATCGGCGCTGGCAACTGCCGCAGCGACTTCGCTGACCTTCAGGCCACAGGCCTCTGCCTTGGCAACGGAAGCGGAGCCTGCACGCAGGCCAACGGTCACGTCGACGCCCGAATCCTTCAGGTTGTTGGCATGGGCATGGCCCTGCGAACCGTAGCCGATGATGGCGACTTTCTTGCCCTTAATCAGGGAAAGATCGGCGTCCTTGTCGTAATAGATATTCAAGCCCATGTGTGTACTCCTTCGTGGTCAGGTGTTGACTGTGTTTTATTAAAAGGGCGCGCAGGATAATGCTTTTAAGCCGCGTCGTCATCAGCGAGTCGATTGGCTGTCGGCAGCACATAACCTGTCCTCATCAGTAGCTCATAAGTTGTCCGGTCTGAAGATTACCCGAGAGGTAATCAGAGATGAGACGAACGACAGTGTTACAGGAGGTCAGGAAGATGAGATTTGATG
>Ga0210009_1000243_pt1 | contig 68927 bp, 10 predicted proteins | sample CryGeyCG2114_065_FD_185457 | JGI IMG/M metagenome (GOLD analysis project Ga0210009, IMG submission 185457) | Groundwater microbial communities from aquifer - Crystal Geyser CG12_big_fil_rev_8/21/14_0.65 (SPAdes) (version 2) | ecosystem: Environmental > Aquatic > Deep subsurface > Groundwater ...
GGCACATCTACCTGTTTGAGTTCAAGGTGGTGGAGCTGGTGCCAGAGGGCAAAGCGCTGGCGCAGCTTAAGGCCAAAAACTACGCTGCCAAGTATCTGGCCAGCGGCGAGCCGATCGACCTGATCGGGGTGGAGTTCAGCAAAGAGGCGCGCAACGTGGTGGCGTTTGAGGTAGAGCGGGTGGCAGGTATGGCGCCATGATCAAAGCATCTGACAACGGCATTTAACACATAAACACGTGCTACACTGATTTTATTGTTAGGAGTTGCCATGCCCAATGTCACGTTTGCGATTGAAGACGATCTGCTGCGCCAGGCCAAAATGGCTGCTGTGCAGATGAACACCTCTCTGAATTCGATTGTCAGAACCCTGCTTGCGGGTTTTGTGACTTCAGTGGGTGAGCCCAACAAGCAGACCGGCAATTACAGAAGGCTGCTCGATTTTTCTCTGGGCCGCATCCCTTATCGCAAGCTGATGGCAGAAATGCATATCGAATCTGACGAGCAACTTTTTTTGATGATGTGTGCGGCAGACTTGCCGATGCCCACGCTTTCCTCTGACGAAATGGCCAAGATGGCGCTGCCGTTGGACATGTTGACTGATGCCGCAAAAAGTCTGTGAACTGATCGTTGCCGACGCCGGGCCGCTGATTACTCTGGCCTATGCCGGCCGTCTTGACTTGTTGCTGGCAACCCAGGCCAAGCTTGTCGTGATCGACATGGTGCAAATCGAATTAACCCGCTACCACACTCCAACCAGCCAGTTGATCATTGATTTCATGGCCGACAACGCGGCTCAAGTGGTCGAAACCGAGATCGGCAAAGAGGCCGCCCGACAGGGGGCAGATTTCAAAAAACGGCATGCGGGTGAACGCGCGATCCAGGATTTTTTGTTTGACTTTTATGATCAAAACAATGGCGTTGAAGCGGCAGATAAATTTGCGTTACTATTGTTTGAGGATCACAAGGTGTCGGGCACAGGTTTTGTTTTGTCTGACAACGTTTACGTTATTTCAACCCGCGCATTTCTGGCCCGGCTTGAGGCATTGAAGATCATCGCATCAGCTCAGCAAATTTCAAACGCGGCCATTACCGCAGGCAGAAATTTCTCGCAGCGTGAAGTTGACCAACCCGCCAAGGGTGCGCCAGAGGTGAAACCGTTTTGATGCTTTGTGGGCTACCGCAACTTTGCCAGCACCGGCAAGCTGCTGGGCGCGGGGCTGAGGTTCTGGGTCAACAAGCCTTGAAATTTTTCTAAGCCAAATTGGCTGCCAGCGCTTGTGCAGCAAGCGCTGGCAGCTACATTTAGCAGAGTCTATTTGAGGCGGCGCGCGGCTTTGGGGTGGCCGCGTTAAACTGAGTAACGAGCGCATCCGTTGCCAAGCTGACGGCGATAGCATGGCCCCCCTGACCGCTGACCCGTGAATGCTCTGGCCCGGATATCTGAATCAATGACAGGAATTGAAGATCATGCTGCTGCCCCACCTTTTGCGCACTTGCGCACTCATTTTGCTTTTGTCTGGCCAAGCGTTGGGCGCGCTGGCCGCCGACGAACAAGCGGCGGCGCTGGCCGAGGTCAACCGCACGCGCCAGCTGGTTGGCTTGCCCGCCGTCACCCGCAACGCGCTGCTGGATCAAGCCGCGCAGGCGCACGCCGACTATTTGCAAGCCAACATCAATGGCATATCGCACGACGAAACGCTAGGGTTGCCAGGTTTTACCGGTGCCACGCCAAGTGCCCGGCTCAGCGCGGCCGGTTATGCCTACAGCACCATGAACGAGGTGATCAGCGGCGGTGTGGCGAGCGGACAGCAGGCGGTGCAGGGGCTGGTACAGGCCATTTACCACCGCTTTGGCATTCTGGCACCGGCGGTGGCCGAAGTGGGCATTGGGCTGGGCGTGGCCAGCGGCAAATTTCCCAATGTGGTGATCGAATTTGGCGCAACGGTTAGTAACGCGGTCACGATGCCGCAGGGTTGGCTGGGCACTTATCCGGTGGACGGTCAGACCGGCGTGGTACGCGACTTTTTATCCGACACCGAGTCGCCAGACCCGGTGTCTAACCAGAACCGGGTGGGCTACCCAGTCAGCATTCATGCCGGTGCCAACGATACTTTGTTGGTGAGCAGTTTTACCCTGAAGCCGGTGGGCGGCTCTCCGGTGGCGGTGCAGTTATTGAACGCTCCCACAGACGCGCATGTGCCTGCCAGCTCGGTGGCCATCGTACCTTTAAGCGTGCTGGACTATGGCACGGCGTACCAGGCAGACTTTAGTGGCACGCGCAATGGTCAGTCGGTCAACTTGAGCTGGACATTTACTACTGCTGCCTATGCCACGATCCAGATTGACTTGCCCTTCCAACGGGTGGGTACCAGCCAGGTGGCGCGGGTGCAGGTAAGCGGTGGCAACGGTGGCAGCCACTTGACCGGGCATAACTGGACGCAGGGCAGTGTTGACCCCGCACCACAAGTCACCGAGGTGTCGCCCGGCGTGTTTGATGTCAGCGTAGCCGCCCCGTCAGAAGTTACGCTGAACTTTGCCGACACCGACGGCCAGACGCGTGCGGCCAAAGTCAGCTTTGCAGACCCGATTTCAGAAACCACAGTGCTCGTGGCAGGCTGGAACCTGCTGGGCAACCCGCTGCAAACACCTGTTCAGATGCAAGAGCGTTTTGGCCGCGTGGACGCGCCGCTGGCGGGCGTGACCGACAACGTGGTGTCGGTCTGGAAGTGGCTGCCAGCGGCTTCGCAATGGGCTTTTTACACACCCTCGATGACGGCTTCGGCGCTGGCCAGTTATGCGTTTGGTAAAGGCTACGCGGTGTTGGATCGTATTGAGCCTGGCGAAGGCTATTGGATCAACGCCAAAGCACCCCCGAGTTTTCCGGCACGCACCGGCGTCCCCAGCCCAACCCTGCCGCAAGCCGTACCAGCTGGCTGGAGCCTGCTGGGGGTAGGCGGTGAGGCCGTCACGCCCGCAGCGTTTGACAAGGCGCTCTCGGTGGGTGCGCTCAGCGGCCAGTCTTTGTGCTTCCCCGGCGAATGCTGGCAAGTGTCGGGCGGCCTGGCCGCTACGCCCAGCCTCAAGACGTTGTGGACGTGGAATGCTGGCGGTAGCCAATGGCGCTTTTTTGCCCCCAGCCTGGCGCTGCAAGGCGGCACCGTGTTGCAAGACTATGCCGCGGGCAAAGGCTATGACCCGTACGATTTGGCAGAAAACCTGTACCTGCACATAGGTGAGGGTTTTTGGGTGAATCGGTGAGCGTGCGAAAGCTACTTGTAAAGAAGATAGGTGTCATGCTGCGGACAAATCAGCCAGGGCGATTGCGCCGACTCTTCAAATCTGGCTGGCGAGCAGCAGTCATCTGCTTTGGCGTTTGGGTGTTGCCGTGCCCGGCATTCGCCAACATGGTGCGGGTGGAGACCTCATTGGGTGTGATCGACATTGAACTGTTTGACACCGCTGCACCGGCGACCGTTGCCAATTTTTTGACCTATGTGCAAAGTGCTGCGTTTGACGGCACTTTTTTTCATCGCAGCGTGCCTGGCTTTGTCATTCAAGGTGGGGGCTACCGCTGGAATACTGCGAGCAATACGGTGGCACCGGTGCCAGCCAATGCGCCCGTGGTCAATGAGTTCAGTGCCACGCGCTCCAACCTGCGCGGCACCGTGGCGATGGCCAAATTGGGCGGTGATCCGAACAGTGCAACCAGCCAATGGTTTGTGAATCTGGCCGACAACGCCGCGAATCTGGACCACCAGAACGGTGGCTTCACGGTGTTTGGCAAAGTGGTTGGCAACGGCATGACGGTGGTGGATGCATTGGCCAAATGGCCTGTTTATAGCGTCAACTTTGGCCTTTCCATCGGCACTTTGACGGGCGTTCCGGTGGATTTGGCTGGTTCCACCAGCATCACCGCTGCCAACCTGGCCATGGTCACGCGCGCGACGCTTTTGCCCACCCGAACGCTGAGTTTGCTGCCCGGCTGGAATTTGGCTGGTAACGGCTCAGACGCGCCCTTGAACGTGTCAACGGCCTTTGCCGATGCCCAACGCTTTGTGACGGTTTGGAAATGGGTGGCGGGTGCAAGCGGCGGGTTTTGGGCTTTTTATGCACCGGCGCTGGCAGCGCAGGGCGGCCAGGTGCTGGCGGACTACGCGGCAAGCAAGGGTTATCAGGTGTTGGAGTCGATCCAGGCGGGCGAAGGTTTTTGGGTCAATGTGGCCCAAAATCAGGCGAGCGTCTTGACCGTACCCTACGGCAACGCGGTGACCAGTGGCGCGTTAAGCAGCGTGCTGCAGCCGGGCTGGAATCTGGCCGCCATCGGCACAACGACCCCACCCCAACAGTTTGTGACTGCACAAACCAGCGCCGTGACGACGCTATGGGCCTGGGATAGCGCCCGATCACAATGGTATTTTTACGCGCCTGATCTGGCCGCGAAAGGTGGTATGGTGCTGACAGATTACATCGCCAGCAAAAGCTACCTTGACTTTGCCACTGAGAGCAAGTCACTGGGTTTTGGCGTGGGGTTTTGGGTCAACCGGCCTTGAATGTTGGCGGCATTCATCTTCAAGAAGAAAACGTGATGATGCAGAAGTATCGGTGGTCGGCTTGTCATGTCGCCAACTACGCCTACCGAAATTAGAATTTTTACGTGCGTGACCGCGACGTTCAATATTCGCCCGTCCCGTTGGCACAGGGTGAAACCCCATGGGTGGTCAGGGTAAACTTGTTTTCAGGCATCTTTCGTCTTTCCCGCTGAGGCGGGAATCCAGCAGGCACTAGTAGTCCGTTCCGCCAAAACAGTCACAAAATGAAATCGATGGATTTTTCAGACTGGCTAGGCGAGAGGAGGCGACATAGCCGTAGCTATGGCAACGACGAGCAACGACGCCAGGCTGGAAAAGACACGATTTCATGTAAGCGTTTTGACGGAACGGACTACTAGGTCCCCGCCTACGCGGGAATGAAGGTCAATCAATGACCTGGAATGACTTGGCGCGAGAATAAATTTGCCCTGAATGGCTAGTGCAGAGACATTGACAACTATTTTTGTGTTTTTTCTGGATAAAACCACAGCGAGCAAAAATATGCTGACCACGGTATTATGTACTTTCAGCAGCGTGGAACGGCTTTGCCTATTTGGGCGTATCGTGATAGTGCATGGCGTGTAACAGTGTGGTTACATTGTGCAACGCGATCCTGATCTACCTTTTTTATGATTTGCACCTTTGATTGAGGGCGAGCGACATGAGAGCAATCAAACGATCAGTTGCATCACGAATCCGTGATGCCATAAGGCGTGATGCGTTTCGCATTGAGCCCCTGGAACCTCGTGTTCTGCTTTCCGCCGACCCGGTTTTCGCCCCCATGATGGTGGTGTTGCCACCCGATCGCTCCGATATTCAAAGTATTGCCGAGGCCTACGCGGCCGCTCAAACCCATAGTAGTCCCGCAATTACAGTGCCCCTGATGGCACGTCTGCTGTCCAGTCCGGCCGCCAATAGCGACGCCAAAACGTTTCCGGTGGATGCCGTGTTGTTCGATATGGGCCAGATGGCACTGCAGTCGGGCTTTATGGACGCGTCATTGCGTGTGGCTGCCAACGAGGTGCTCGGCGGCAGCGGTTCGCTGAATGTTGATTTGTTGAATACCGGTATCGTCAGCCCGGGCTATTCGCCAGGTGTGCAGAATGTGTCAAGTTATACCCAGGACCCGTCAGGCACTTTGCTGATTGAGCTGGGGGGTAGCGCAGCGGGTACGGGCGACGGTTTTTACGACCAGATCAATGTCAGCGGTGCGGCGGCTCTGGGCGGCACCCTGGATGTGGCCTTGTGGGGTGGCTACAAACCCACCGACGGCCAAACCTTTACCGTCATGACCTATGGCTCGGTGACCGGCAAGTTTGACGTGGGTTCAGGCTTGCTCAAGACCAATGACGGCGTGTTTTTTGAGGTCACCCAGGGCGCCACCAGCCTCACCCTGACCGCGCACACGATTGCCCCGTCGCTTGATTACGTGTTGAGCGCACTGGACGCCAATCCAGCGGATGCGCTGGGTTTGGGAGTTGCTCAAACCAACCAGATTGGCCAATGGCTCAACTACAACTATTTTCAGGACCTCGCGCCGGTCACTTTCAGCGGTAACCTGAACCTTGCCGACACCCTGACCGCCAGCGGCAGTTTTACCCTGGGCTATAACGCCGATGAAAGCCTGACCCCGGCAGGTGGCGCGGCCCTGAATACCAACGTTTGGACTTTGAGCGCCAGTAGCGTTGATGGTTTCATGGGGGTGTCGGGCAAAGGCTTGACGCTCAGCGGGCTCGACCTGAATCTGGCCTTTGTGCAGGCAGTAAATACCGGTTACGGCTGGGTCATGGGCCAAGGCACTTTAGACAGTGCCAGTATCAGTGGCATCGCTGGGCTCAGCTTGTCAGGCAGCAATCTGGCGCTCGATTTCAATTGGGGTTATGGCAATCTGGCCGATGGCGCTGCCAACAACAGCTTGCTCAACCTGACTGCCACACCCATCTCCGTGGGCAGCAGCACCTTTGACAGTGATGGCTCACGCGGCGAATATCTGCTGGCTTCCGGCACGCTGACCGGTTCGGTTGGCGACGTGTCTTTGAGCGCTACCGTGGGCGTGTCGATTCTTGACAGTGCCTTTGTCATGGCAGGTCGTGATGTCAGCGCCAGCCTGGCGGCAGGCGGCATGTCGGCAGGCCTGAGTAGTGGCACGTTTGGCCTGGTGTCGGATGCCTCGGGTCTGGTGTTTGAGGCGGTAGGCGCCTTGAACCTGAGCGGTGGTGGTTTTGCCAGCGTCAGCGCCGATTCAGCCCGGGTCGTCATCAATCGTACCGGTGTTTTGCAGACCGGGCGTACGCTCAGTTTTGCGGGTAATTTCAGCTATGCCTTTGAGGATGTGTCGGCGTCCAGCAATTTGCAGGCTGTCGGTGTCATTGGCTTGAAAGCGGGCCTCGGTTCGGGCCTGAGCCTGGGTGGTAATTTTGCGTTCGAGAAGGATGCCGGCACCAATTCCATGCAGGTCGTTGCCAAAAATGCTTCGGCCCAGGTGGCGGCGGGCAGCATGGCGGTGGGTGTATCAAACGCCAATTTGGGGTTGTCCGTCTCGGCTGCGGGCCGCGTGCTCGAAGCCAGTGGCGCACTCAGCGCCAGCCTGGGTGAAGACGTGGCGGTTTCGGCCAATGCGGTCACCTTGCGCCTGAACGAAACCACGCTGGATGCCAGTGGCTCCAGCATCACCGCTGCAGGCCAGTCCCATACCTTTGGCAGCGCCATGCAAGCGGGCGCACAAGAGCTGTCGATGGTCGGTGCCGAGCTGACCTTGGCGGGCTTTATCCAGGCCTCGGGCTCCCTGGTCGTGCGCTGGGCTGGCCAGCCGACAACGCTGACGCTGGCCGATGGCAGCACGCGCAGCGCGAACCAAATCTGGGTGGCTGGTACCGGTCTGTCCGCCGCCGTTGGTCTGAATCCCGGCAAAACCAATTTTGTCGGTCTGCAGGCAACCGGGTTGGAGTTTGTGCTGGGTCTGTTCTCTGACACAGACATTGCGCTCAACCAGTGGAAGAGCCTGTCCGGCACCCTGGGCGCGGCCAGTCTGTCTGGTATGGCCGATTTCACTCTGGCCGCCAACGCACTGGCGCTAACCTACAACACCGCCACCAACCAGCAGCGTGTCGCTGACTTTTCGGGCAGCCATGCCATGGGCATCACACTCGATGGCAAGGCACTCAATGTGTCGGCCGATGCCGCCCAGGGCGAACTGCTGCAAGCCAGCGGTGCCTTAGAGCTGGACGTGGCGGGCTTCTTTGGAGTCAAGGGCAACCTGGCGCTGCAAAAGAGCACCGAGCAAGTCACCTTGGGCGATGCGCAAATTGCCGCCGACGGCAGCATCACCAAGCCCGCCAGCCAAGTCAATGTGGACATGCTGGCCATTGGTGGCTCAAACCTGCGCACCTATGCCGGTGTGAACGGCGGCTTTAACGCCGACGGCAGCCTCAAAGCCAGCCTGACCGGTCTATCCTTAAGCGGAGTCGAGTTTGGCCTGGCCATCGCAGGCGAACAGCTCACCGGGCTGGAGCCCACCGGCACCACAGCGCGCAAATGGAGCAGCCTGCAAGCCAGCGCCACCGGTGCTGCCTTTGTGGGCGTAGAGGGCCTGACGGTCAGCGCTGACACCCTGAACATTGAAATCAACCGCGCTGCGGCCGATGCCAGCCTGATCGACTACAAAGCGCAAAACCTGGAGATCAACACCGGCACCAGCGCCGAGCCCAGCAGCCTGACGCTCAATCTGGACGCCAGCGAAGGGGCACTCACGCGCGCCAGCGGCAACCTGAACCTGGACGTGTTTGGTTTTGTGCAAGTCAGTGGCGGCTTTGCGATCGAGAAAAAGACCGGCCAAGTCACCACCACCGACAACCCCGCCACCACCACCATTGACGAGTCCGCCACCCCGGTCGCCGTCGATATGCTGCTGATCGGTGCCAATGGTTTGAACGCCTTTGTGGGCGTGAACGGTGGCCAAGCCAATGCGCTGGGCTTGAGCCTGACCGATGTCAACTTGGGCTTGGCCGTGTCAAGCCAAAGCCTGACCCAGGAACAAATCGCCGCCAACACCGTGGCCAAACGCTGGACCAGCTTGCAAGCCGAGGTCGGCAGCGCCGCGTTTGTTGGGGTCGAGGGCCTGACCATGGAAGTCAGCGCCCTGAACCTGCAAGTCAACCGTGCCGCCAGCGATGGCAGCGTGGTGGACTACCGCGCTGGCAAGACCGATCTGACCATCCTGACCGGCCCCGCCACCGACCTGAAGCTTGAGATCGATGGCAGCCGGGGCGACCTGTTGCGTGCTGACGGACATCTCAATATCAATGCTTTTGGTTTTGTGCAGCTTGAAGGCGACTTTGCCATTGACAAGGCCACCGAAGTCATTGGCCTGAAGTTGTCCGACGGCAGCACGGCCAGCGCTACTGCCTTGCGTATTGGCGGCAGCAACCTGCGTGCCTTTGCCGGTTTGAATGGCGGCACCGACAGCGCCATCGGCCTTGAGCTCAGCGGCGTGGAATTTGGCCTGGCCTTGCTGGGCGAAAGCCTGCCCACCGGCAGCACCGCTGCCCCGCGTAGCTGGACCAGCCTGCAAGCCAGCGCCGAAGCGGCAGCCTTTGTCGGCATTGACGGGCTGACGGTGTCGGCCGACACGCTGGCGATTGAAATCAACCGGGCCAACAGCCCCACCGGCGCGGTGGTGGACTACAGCCGCACCGACCCCAACGATGACACCAGCGCGCGCAACACCGCGCTGACCGTGGCCACCAGCGCCACGCGCAGCGTGACGATGGGCATGGATGGGGCTCACGGCACACTGTTGCGCGCCTCGGGCAACCTTGATTTGGACGTGTTTGGCTTCTTCCAGGCAAGCGGCGGCTTTGCCATTGAAAAGCGCACCGAGGTGTTTTACCTCAACGACGGCAATTATTCAGATGACGCCACGCTGGCCAAAGCGCCCACGCAGATCACCACTGACCTGCTGACCGTTGGCGGCAGTGGCATCGATGCTTTTGCCGGCATCAATGGCGGCACGGCGGATGCCATTGGCTTGTCGCTACAAAACGTGGATTTTGGTCTGGCTCTGGCCAGTGAGCGGCTGGCCAACAACGCCGTTGGGCGCAAGTTCACCACGCTCAAAGCCACGGCCGGGTCGATCGGCTTGGTCGGGGTGGCCGATTTGGGCATCAGCGCTACCGATTTGAGCGTCGAGATCAACCGCGGTGTGCCCGGCACCGCCGGGGCCGCCGATGTGGTGATCGACCACGGCGTGCGCCAATTGGACGTGCTGACCGGTACCGGCAGCAGCATCGCGCTCGACAGCGACGGCAGCCTGGGCGAGCTGACCCGTGCCAGCGGCAACCTGAGCATCAATGCGTTTAACTTTGTCACGCTCAGCGGCTTTTTGGCGCTGGAAAAATCCAGCCAAAACATCACGCTGGCCGGTGGCGAGCAGGTGCAGGTGGACGCGCTGACGGTGGGTGGTGGCGACATCAACGCCTTTGTGGGGGTCAACGGCGGGCAAAGCAATGAGATCGGCGTGGGTCTGACTGGGGCTGACTTTGGCTTGGCGCTCTTTAGCAGCAAAACCGACACCACGCGCACCTGGACCAGCTTGCAAGCCAATGCTAACGCCATGGCGTTCAAGGGCATTGACGGCTTGAAATTAAGCGGCTCGGGCTTGCAAGTCAGTGTGAACCAGGCAGGCAAGGTGGGCGACAAGGTGGTGGACTACGGCTTTAAGCTCGACGCCCAAGGCCAGCCGACCACTGAGCGCAGCACCGCCCTGAGCGTCAGCACCAGCAGCAGCGGTGGCACGCTGACCATGAACATGGCTGGTAGTGAGGGCAAAACCATCAAGGCCGCCGGCAACCTCGACATTGATCTGTTTGGCTTTTTCAGTGTGAATGGCGGCTTTGCCTTTGAGCAGCGCAGCCAAAACATCACCCTGTCCGACGGCTCGGTGATCAAAGACGCCCAGCTCATCACCCTGGGTGGGCACAACGTCAACGCCTTTGCCGGGGTCAATGCCGGCAGCCCCGAGCGCATTGGCTTGGCGTTGGGGGGGCTGGACTTTGGCCTGGCGCTGATCTCGGACAGTGCCAACAGCCGCAGCTTCACCAGTTTGCAAGCCACCGCCACCAGCGCCGGTTTTGAGGGCCTGAGCGACCTGACGCTGCAAGCCAGCAACATGCTGGTGCATGTGAATCAAGGTGTCACGCTGGCCCCCGAAGCGGCCAAAACCATCAAGGTCAACACCCAATTGACGCTGGACATCCCGCTCGATATGGTGGGCACGCTCACGCTGCACCGTGGCAGCGGCACCGCCGATGTCAGCATCGATGCCAGCACCAGCAGCCAGGCGCTGCGCGCAGCCCTCAAAACCGCGTTAGAGGCCTTGCCCAACGTGGGTGCGGGCAATGTCACGGTCAGCGGTGACCGCTACAGCGGCTTCACGATTGAATTTATCGGTGCACTGGCTGGGGTTGATGTGAATGACCTCACGGCCAGCGCCAGCGCGGCGGGCGTGACCTACACCGTCAGTGCCAAGCAAGCGGCCAACCCTGGTGCGTCAGAAATCAAGCAGATCACGCTGCAAGCGCTGCGTCAAGAGCCCGCGCCGGTCAGCGTCAGCGTCAGCACCCCCACCCCGGCACAGGCTGGGCTGACTGAAATCAACGACATCATCTTTACCACGCCCTCGGTGGCCGGCAGCTACGACGTGTTCTTTATGACCGACGGTGTGGTGCAGCAGACCAGCGCTGCGGTGCAGGGCGTGAGCGAACTACAGCGCCTGACCCTGGTGGGCGACACCACGGCCACCGCGCCCACGACAACTGCCAGCGTCAGCCAGGTGCAGGCGGGTGGTGCTGGTCAGTCCGCCGCCTATGGCATTGTTTTCAAGGCTGAGAAGGTGATCCAGGAATATGAATTGTTCCTGATTGACAACCCGGCCCAAAAGGTACGCGCGGTCTATCGTGGCGACAGCAACGTGTCCACCACCCTCAGCGAGATGCGCACGGCCTATGCCACGCTCTACAAGAGCCTGACCGGCGGTATCGCCAATGGGGCGAATGTTGACGTTACGTTCGACAATAACTACACCGGCAAGGGCGACCGCTACGTTGTGCGTTTTGTCGGTGCTTTGGCTGGCAAAGCCTTGCCGGCAGCGGGCTTCCAGTTCCACCTGGGCAGCAAAGCGTCGTCGAGCACCGGTTACACCTACACCACCCTGGGCACCGGCGCAGCGCAGGCTGAAATTCAAAAGGTCGATGTCAAGGCCAGCGGTGCGGGTAGCTTTACCCTGAGTCTGGCCAACGGCAGCAAAACCTACACCACCACCGCACTGAACTACGGCGCCAATTCGGCAGCGGTGCGCTACGCTTTGAACGCGGCTCTCGGCAGCGATGGCAGCGTTGAGGTTAGCAGCGCGGTGGCGGGCAGTTACCAGATCACTTTTGGTGGCGCACTGCTGGGGGTTGATTTGGCACCGATCGTGGTCAACCTGAGCAGCACTCAAGCGGTGCCCGGTGGCAGCTTGACGCTCAGCTTTGGCGGGCAGACCACGCGCAACATCAGTTTCAACGCGGACGGCGCCACCCTGGCAACCCGGGTGCAAGCCGAATTGGCCCGCTTGAGCAACATTGGCTCGGGCAATGTGCAGGTCAGCTACAACGCGGCACAGTCCAACAGCGGCAAGATCGGCTTGGACATCCGTTTTACCGGGAGCTTGGCCAATGTCAATGTGGCCGACATCAGCATCGACAACAGCGGCCTGAGCAACGCATCGGGCAGCCTACGCACTGTCACGGCGGGCGTGGCCAACGTCAACCAAGTGCAGCGCGTCACTTTGGGCAGCCAAGCGCTGGCACAGGGCTATCAGCTCAGCCTGACCTATCTGGGCCAGACCTACACCACCGCCAAGATCGCGGGCAATGCCACCCAGTCGCAAATCGAGGCTGCATTGCAAACCGCGTTTGCCATTCGCGGTGCGCAGTTCAGCGTGGTCAAGTCGGCCAGTGACAGCTTCAGCGGCACGCTGGGCGGCACGCTGGCCGGACAGTCGCTCAACCTGATGGCCTTGCAGGTGCAAGGGCAGAGTGCGCCCACCGTCAAAGGCAGCGGTGCCTTTGTGCCGGGCAATGTGGCGCAAAACATCAGCAACCTGAAAAATGCCTACGCCACGCTGCTCAACACCAGCAGCGACAACATCCAGGTGGTGCACGACGCTGCCTTCCGTGGCACCGGCCAGCGCTATGTGATCAGCTTTGTGGGCACGCTGGACCAGACCGATATCGCTGGCAAAGCCATCATCTTTTCCAGCACCGCGTTTGACTATTCGCTGGTGCAAAACGGGGCCACACCGGTGGCCGAGGTGCAGCGCCTTTTGGTGGACCGTGAGGCCACCACCGCTGGGGTCTATCGCCTGAGCCTGACGCACGGCGACAAGACCTACACCACCGCTGACATCGCTTTGGGCGCCAGTGCCGCGCAGCTACAGACAGCTCTGCGCGCTGCTGCCAGCGGCAGCAGTGTGCTATCGAGCTTGGGCACCATCAACGTGGTCGCTGACGGTGGCAACGCCTACCTGGTCAGCTTTGAGGGCGCCTTGGCTGGCACCAACGTGGCCGAGCTGCAAGTGGCTGCGCTCAATGTTGATGCCCAACTGCCCAGCGGCAGCTTCAAGATTTCAATCGACGGCGTGCAAAGCGCCGCGATTGCCTACAGCACCGACAACACCGTGCTGGCCGGTCGCATTCAGACCGCGCTCGAAGGCTTAAGCGCCATTGGCACCGGCAATGTGGCGGTCACGGTCGATACGGCCAACAGCGCCGGGCGCAAAGCCGCCTTTTTGCTCACGTTCAAGGGCGCGCTGGCCAAGGTCAATGTGGCCGACATCACCACGCATTTTGCTGATTTGAGTCTGGCTGTGGCCAAGCCCAGCAATATCACCCAGGGCGAAGCCGCCACCGGTGAGCTGCAGCGCATTGCCATCGACACCCGCGCCAGCGACGTGGGCTATACCCTGGCCCTGACGCACGGCGGGGTTACGGTGACCACCGCCGAAATTCGCTCGGACATGAGCCAAGCCGAGGTGCAAACCCTGCTCAATACCGCCATCGCTGGCATCAGCGGGGCGACGGCCACGGTAGAGTTTTTCAGCGCCCGGGCCCTTGAAATCCGCTTTGGCGGCAGCTTGCAAGGCGTGGATGTGGCCGACCTGCAAGTGACCAACGTAGCGCGCAGCTACAACCCAGCGCTGGCTGTGGCGCAGGCAGGCAGCACCACCGAGATCGCCGCCAAACCGCAGCGCACGCTGGTGGTGGACTACAGCACGGGCAAAACCGATCTGAGCATCACCACCGGGGTCGATGCCACCAGCGGTGCCCCAACCACCCTCAAGCTCAGCATGGACGGGGCCAAGGGTAATCTGCTGCAGGCCAGTGGCTTTTTGACCCTGGACGTGTATGGCTTTGTGCAGGTCAGCGGCAACCTGGCCGTGAGCAAGACGACCGAAACCGTGACCCTGGCCAAAAAGACCGGCCAGACCACCGGTGAGAGCGTCACCGCCAATGTGCTGACCATCGGCGGCTCGCAGATTGATGTGTTTGCCGGGGTCAACGGCGGCACGGCGGATGCGGTCGGTTTGTCGCTGGACAACATCGACTTTGGCTTGGCCTTGATCAGCTCGCAAGCCCAGCCCACGCGCAAGTGGACGGCCTTGTCAGCCAGCGCCGCCAGTGTGGGTATCGTGGGGCTGAGCGATTTGCTGCCCACCGTTAAAAACCTGAGCGTGCAACTGAATCAAGCCAAGCTGGCCACCGACAGCGTGGTGGACTTTGCGGCCAAAAACCTGACGATTGCCACCGGCACCAGCAGCTCGATCACGCTGGCCTATGACGGCGCGATGGGCAAGATGCTGCGTGCCGAAGGCGACGTGACGCTGCAGATTTCTGACTTTGCCTATTTCAGCGGCCGCATTGGCTTTGAAAAATACACGCCCAGTACCGCGATCAAGATCAACAACAACGACACCTTCAAAACCAAATCCACGGTGCCCTTCAACAGCACCAACCCCACTTCACTGCTGGCCATCACGGGTACCGGCATCAAGGCCTTTGTGGGTTATGCCGATGGCGGTTTTGATGCCAGCAAAACCCTGGTGGAGCAGCAGGCCAATCTGTATGGTTTTGGGGTGGACAACCTCAGCTTTGGCATTCTTAAAACCAAGGTGGGTGCCAATTCCTACACCGCCTTCAAGGCGAACATGGACGATGCACGTCTGTACGGCTTTGACCCGGAAGACTTTGAGCTGTCCGCCCAGGGTTTGCGCTTTGAATACAACGGCGCTGACGCTGCGGGCAAGACGATTGATTACGCTGCATCGTTTGGCGGCGGTGTGGCGCTGGGCTCCACCGGTGCTATCACCATTGACTTCAGTGGCGGCAAGCGGTTGGGGGTTTATACCCAGAACGCCACGCTATCGATTTCGAAATTCTTCTATTTAAGCGGTGCGTTTGGCTTTGAGCAAGCCAGCTACACCGGACTGAAATCGGGTGCTGCAGGCACCACGTCCGTGCTCGGTGCCAAAGGTTTCTCAATTGGCGGCAGCAACATCACCGCGTTTGTGGGTTACGCCGAAAACGGCATCGACCGCAGCAAGACGCTGGCCGCGCAATCGGCCAACCTGTATGGTTTTGGTGCCGACGGCATTGATTTTGGAGTGCTCAGTGTCAAGGACGCGGCTGGCACCAAATACACCGCGCTCAAGGCCCATGCCGACAACATGGCGGTCTATGGGTTTGACCCTGCAGACTTCCAGCTCTCAGCCAAAGACCTGAATCTGGAATACAACAGCGCCAGCGTGGTGGGCAACGAGCTCAATTTCAGCACCAGCGCACGCAACCTGAGTATTCCCACAGGCGATGTGGCCAACCCGGTCATGCTCGACTTTGCTGGCAAGCGCATCGGTGTTTTTGCCCGGCAGGTAACGCTGCAGATTTCGCAGTTTATGTTCGTTCAGGGCTCGCTGGGCTTCCAGAAGGCCGACTTCACCGACATGGTCGTTGGCAGCAGCACGCCAGCAGGCAAGCTGACCGGCTTCACCATTGGCGGCTCGAACATCGACTTGTTCGTGGGCTATGCCAGCGAGGGGTTTGACACCAGCAAGACCTTTGCCGAGCAGGAAAACACACTGTACGGTTTTGGTGCCGAAGGCATTGACTTTGGCGTGTTACAGCTCAAGTCGGCTGTCGGCACCAAGTACACCGCCGCCAAAGCGCATGCCGACACCGTCAAGCTCTATGGCTTTAACCCCAATGACTTCGAGCTGTCGCTCAAGGGCATTGACTTCAAGGTCAATACCGCCACCGGCACCAGCAGCCCGGCGATCAATTTCACCAAGGTGGCATCGCCGCTGGGTGTGGTGAGCAACCGCACCAACGGCAGCTACGCCCTGCCCACAGGGGATACCGCCAACCCGATTCTGCTCGACATGACCGGCCGGACCATTGGCGCCAGCTTGAACAACGCCACGCTCAAGATTTCTGAATTTGTTCACATCACCGGCTCTTTTGCCTTCGAAAAGAGCGGCACCGAAACACTGACCACCACCACCGCGCTGGGTCTTCGCCTGCCCATGTTGGCACAGGCCTTTACCATGGGTGCCAGCCATGTGCAGGCTTTTGTGGGTGTGGGTGGTCCCTATCGGACGGATGCAAATCAAGACGGCCAGATTCTGGCCACTGGTGCCAATGCCGACCCCATCACCAACGCAGATGCCATTGGTCTGGTGATCGACGACTTCAGTTTTGCTTTGGGGCTCTACCAGAACAAGCTGACCAAGACCAAATACACCGCGCTCAAGGCCAATGCCAACATGATTGGTTTTGTCGGCTTTGGTGACTTCATCAAGTTCAACCTGCAAGATGCCAATGTGGCTCTGAACCAGGGTGCCAAAGACGGTACGGTGATCGACTTCACCAACAATGGCTCGCGCGCCGGGGTCAGTATTGACACCGGTGCTACGCCCATCGTGCTCGATTTCAATTCTTCGTTAATCGAGGCCTCGGTCGGTCTGGCAACGGCTGAGGTGGCAGGTCTGGTGACGCTGCAAGGCGGCTTTGCGTTCCAGAAAAAGACCTATAGCCGTGTTGGTTTTAACCTGCCGGGCATCGAAATTGTGGCACCCGCCGATGCCTTGGTGGTAGCCGGACTGGACGTACAAGCCTTTGTCGGCTTTAACGGCCCCTACAAAACCGTCACACGCGCGGCAGACGGCACCCTGGTAACCGGTGCTGCCAATGACAGCGCGATTGGTTTTGCCATTGACAACCTGGACTTTATCGTCTCGATGCTCAAGCCCAGCGCGGCATCGGGTCTGGCAGTGCCGGGGGCCAACTTCTACAGCATGTACGCCAGTGCCGACAAGGCCGGTCTGGTGGGTACCGACCCCTACCTGACACTGGATGGCCAGCAAATTGAGCTCAAACTCAATGGTGCTGCCTTTGGCAAGTACCCGATGCCCGGCCTGTACGCCGATTACACCGAAATGGAGGGTGGCAAGCTCACCCTGCCGATTGGTTCTGCTGGCCAAAGCATGTCCTTGGACTACAACAGCAACCTGATCGGCCTGAAGGTCAGCGCCAGCTTGGGCGTGTTTGACCTGTTCACCATTTCGCACGACTTTGACTTCCAGTTTGTGCTGCCCAGCTTCAATCTTGGGCTCCAGGATTTGGGTCTGCCCAGCATCACCCTGCCCAACTTCAATGCCCTGAACTTTGGCATACCCACACTCAAAGGCATCAAGTTTGAGCTGCCTTCGCTGCTGGACATGAAGTTCACCTTGCCCAGCTTCCAGTTGCCCAACCTGCCAGGTGTGAACTGGCAAAACCTGCTGGGCCTGCCCGACCTTGACCTTGGCTTGCCTGACTTGAGTCTCACCTTGCCCGCCTGGAGCAAGCTGGTCATCAACCTGCCCAAACTACAGTTGCAGTTCCCGGCGGTGGACTTCCCCACGCTGCCAGATTTTCCGGCTCTGAGCAAGTTTGGTTTGCCAAACCTTTTCAGTATTCCCAACTTCACGCTGCCCACGCTGCCCAACTTCAACTGGGCCACCTACCTGGATTTGCCCAACCTGGATATCAACCTGCCCAAGCTGTCGCTGGCTGCCATTGGCAAACTGCTGGCCAACTGGGACGGGCTCAAGCTTCAGTTCCCCACGGTCACTTTCCCGACGCTGCCAGACTTTGGTTCTTTCAGCATTGGCATCCCCAAATTCGATATCGCCGGCCTGCGCGCCCTTATCAACGGCTGGGAGGCACTTGACCTGCAGTTCCCCGGAATTGACCTGCCGTCTGCCCCCACTCTGCCAAGTTTTGATTTCGGACTGGGCTTGGGCAATATCTTTGACAGGCTGAGCTGGACGTTGCCGGACCTCAAACTCCTGTACAACGGCTGGGATGCCATTCAGATCAACTTCGGACAGTTCAATCTGCCCGATCTGCCCGCGTTCCCCAATTTTTCGTTGTTTGACATCCCGAGCTTCAATTGGTCGGCCCCAAAAATTGATTTGTCAGCCCTGACCAACCTGGTGTTCAGTTGGCCCACGCTGGCGCTCGATTTCCCGGACATCGACTTCCCCGACTTCGTCGCCCCTGACTTCGATCTCAGCCTGCCGTCGCTCAGCGTGCCCAGCTTTGGCCCGGTGATCAGCCTGAAAGGCCTGATTGACAAAATTCCTAACCTGATGCCGTCCACACCCGACTGGCTGATTGATGGGCTGACTTACCTCAAAAACCTCGACTTTGATGTTCAGTTGGGCATCAACGGCATCACAGGCTGGCTCACCCTGCCAGACCTGCGTATGAATCTGGGCGATTTTGTTCAGGCCGAGGGTGACTTCAAACTCACCTTTGGCAAGACCTTTGTGGCCGACATGGCCACCGGCCTCGACCCCATCGTCGGTCTCGTGGCCAAGACGGCGGTTGTCGATCTGGCAAGTGCTTTCCTGCCAGCCGGCACCCCGGTGGAGACGGTGCTTGACTTTGCCTTGGGTGGCACCTTCACCCCGGACTTTTCAGCCGTCAAGGACGTCACCTTCAAGGGCATCACCCTGGGCGCTAGCGATGTCAATATGTTCATTGGCACCGGTGGGCCAGACTTTGCCACGCCGCTGTCGCAGCAAGACCTGGTGGGCTTTGGCTTGCAAAACCTGGATTTGGCCATTGGCTCGTTCAAGGCCGACCTGCCTGAATTCATGAAGGCCGAGAGTGTGTTCTCGTTCACCGCCCACGCCGATGAGATGGGCGTGTATGGCATGGGCGATGTACTCAAAATCTTGGGCAGCGACATCACGGTGGATGTCAACACCGGCGGCGGTACCGCACTCAAACTTCCGGGTGCTACCAAGCCGCTGCTGCGTGCCATGCCCGACTACAAGAGCATCAAAAACCGCGATGCCAATGGCGTGTTGTTGTCTGAGGGCCTGCTGATTGAAACCGGCGGCACCCCGGTGCTGCTGGACCTCAATGGCAACGAAGTCATAGGCTTGGACATTGGCCTGGCCGACATTGCCGTGGCGGACTTCCTGTACCTGCGTGGTTCTCTGGATTTCCGCAAAGGTGAAGAATTTACGGTCGCGGTGGATGCCGGCGGCCTGGCTCCGGCGCTGGAGCAAATTGGCGATGCCACCGGGGTCACGCTCAACCCGTTCCCGCTCAAGGTCAATGCGCTCACCTTGGGCGGTGCCAACCTGACCGGTTTTGCCGGTGTGGGAGGGCCTTACCGTTATGGCGACGACCTCAATCAGGACGGCATCCTCGACAGCGTCAACGCCGGCGCCGTGGGGGTTGAGATCACCAATGTGGACTTTGGCTTGGCCATCATGCCCCCGGGTTTGGCCGAATCCATTCCCGGGCTGGACCAATACGCGCCCAAGTTCATTTCTGCCAAGGCCAGTGTGGAGACGGCCTCATTGGTGGGGGTGGACCCCAGCATTATCAAAGTGCGCGCCGAAGATGTTGAAGTCAATATCAACACCTTCTTGATCCCCAAGGCACCAGCGCCAGTGAATGCGGCCATCCAGTTGTTTGGCCCGCCGTCGATCAACTACAAGCTCAGTTCCAGCTTCAAAGACTACACCGAAGATGCCAACGGCGACGGCACCCTGTTCCTGGGTGAAGACCTGAACGCCAACCTGATTCTGGACGCAGGTGAAGACACCAACGCCAACGGCATCCTCGACCTCAGCGAAGACCGCAACCAAAACGGCCGTATCGACAGCGCCGGCTTTATGGTGCCCGCCGGTGGTAACAACGGCGTGTTTTTAGACTTCTCCGAGGAAATCATCCAGGCCAAGATTGGCTATGCCGAGATCAACCTGGCCGGCTTCCTGCAGTTGTCGGCCTCCATGGCGCTGACCAAAAAGGGCAGTGAAACCGTCACCTTGAGCAATGGCGAGGAGACTATCGTCACCAGCTTGGCAGTCGGCATCAACGATGCCAATGGCTTTATCGGTGTGCCCACCATGGTGGGTGGCAAGCTGCGCGGCTATTTTTACGACAGCAACGGCGACGGCCGTATTGACGAGCGTGATGCCAAAAATACCGCCGCTGTTGGCTTGGCCATCGAAAACCTCGATCTCGGTCTGGTGCTGGCCAAAGAGCTGGTGATCGACACCACAGGCGTCGATATTGGTGCCTACATCGCCGGTCGTGCCACGGTGGACATGATTGGCCTGACCGGCGTGCCCGGGGTCACCCTGGCGGTGGAAGATGTCGCGCTGGAGATCAACACCGGCGCCCGCTTCTCGCTGGGCATTGGCAGTTTCACCAAGGATGCCGAAGGCCATGTGTCCTATGACACCAACCTGAGTGTGTCGCTTAGCCTGACCACCATTGATTTTTCTAAGAGCACCTGGAAGGACATGTCGCTGGCGGTTAACCTCGACACTGACACCACCAATGACATCACCAATGCGGGTTACGCCATTGAGACCGGCAACCCATCCGAGCCGGTGGTGCTCACCTACACCGGCCAGTTTTTGCGCGTGTTTGGCACTGCACAGGTTAATTTATTTGACATTGTCAAGCTCGACGGCGTGCTGGACTTCCAGTTCAGCGAAAGCGATGGTTTGACCGTGTTTGCTGATGTGTCTGCATCCATTGGCGCTGGGGCTTTCAGTATCACCAGCGATGCCACGGGCTTGCTGGTGCTGGGGCAGCGTAACGGCAGAGCCGGTGCTGCTTTGCGCTTGCAATTGTCCGCAGGCCTTGATTTGGGTCCGGTGGCCCAGCTCAATGCCGCACTTGACTTGTCGCTCAATACCTTTGAACAAGAGATTGTTTACAAGGTGCCCACGGTCTTCCAGCCGCGTTTGCAAAGCAATCAAAGCAAATACGACGACCCCGCCACGCCCAATGTGGTGGAGTGGGAATACAAAATCAGCGCCACGCCGTCGAGCAAGCCAGATTGGAGCGGCATGTATGTGCAGTTGCTCGGTACTGGCAACCTCGATCTGCTCAGCGGCGCGCTGTCGCTTGAGGGCGGCTTTGGCATCATTGTTTCGACATCTGGCATGGAGCTTAGCGTCCAAGCTGCATTAAAGCTGCCCTTGCTCGAAAAGCTGGCCGTTACAGGCACCTTGGGCATTGTGTCTGAGGGCATCTATGGCAGCCTGGAGGTGGGTGGTGCCAACCCGGGTTCGGTGCTGATCGATGGTGGCGACATTTTCAATGTGGCCGGCCGATTTATGCTACAGGTCAACACCACCAGCCGCGTGCAAACGGTCAAAGGCATCAACACCACGGGCACCGGCCCCACCTTTATCACGGTGGACTTGACCCCGCAGTCGTTGCACATTGCCGGCAATGCCAGCATCAGCGTGCTCAGCGGTGCCGTGCTGCTTGAAGGCTCGATGGACATCTTGATCGACAGCACCGGGCTACAGGCCAGCGCCGAGCTGGTGTTAGACCTTGGCCCGCTGGGCAGTCTGGACATCTCGGGGGCCATTGCCTTTGTAATGGAAGACACCACACCGGTGTTTGCCCTCAGCCTGGAAACCGATGTCACGCTGGGTTCTGGTCCCTTGAGCATTTCAGCCCACGCCTTGCTACAGATCAACACCGGGCAACAGGAATGGGCCGGTGCACCTGGTGGTCAAATTTTCAAGCTTGGGTTGGACGGCAACATCCACGTGCTGGCGTTTGATGTCGGTTTTAGTGGCGCGATGACGCTCAAAGACAATGTGTTCCGGCTTGATTTTTCAGGTGACCTCGACTTTTTTGGTGCCCTGACGGTCAATGTGGCGGGTTTCATTCAGTCCGATGGCCAGTTTTCCATCACCGGCAGTGCCGATCTTGATATTTACCTGGGCCCGTTGCACCTGTACGCCGGCATGTCCATGACCTTCAGCAGCCAGCCGCGCTTTGCGGCCAGTGCTTACGGTGGTGTTGACTTTGAAATCGATATGGGCTTGTTCTCCATCGACTTCACGCTGGCGGGCTTCAGTGCCGCCATTGACCTGACACCGGTCAGCGCCTATCTGGCAGCCAAGGTCACGGTCATGGGCGTGACGGTGTCGGGCAGCTACTTGTGGAGCCTGGGCGCCCCGCCAGTGATCACCCGCCAAGAGGGCGACACCCTGTACCTGAACATGGGTGATGCCTCGGGCCGCTACGGCAGTGGCGACCTGTATGACGACACCGTCAACGAGTCCTATAACCTGCTGCACAACGAAGATGGCAGCATCACCGTGCGCTCGTTGGGCCAAGAGGTCAAACACTCGGGTGTGCGCCGCATTGTGGCCAATGGCGGCAGTGGCAATGATTCAATCTATGTGGGCGAAGGTATTGATGCCGAGCTGGTGTTTGACGGCGGCGCCGGTAAAGACTCGTTTGTCATCCTGGGGGGTAACAACCGCAGCGTGATCAATGGCGGCGATGGCAATGACGACTTCATGGGCGGCTTGGCCAGCGGCATCACCTACCTCGGCGGTGCCGGCAAAGACCGCTTTGTCGGCGGTGATGGCAACGACATCATCGACATGGGCGCGGGCGACAACAACATTTTTGGTGGGGCCGGCAACGACACCATCGTCGTGTCAACCGGGTTCAACAAGGTGGATGCCGGTGTGGGCGACGACCTGATTCAGGTCAGCGGCACCGGCGGGCTTGACCTGATTGCTGGCGTGGGTGCAGACCGTTTGGTCTTGGCTGCGATCACCTCCACCACGGCATTGCCTTTGTTCCTGAACGACCACCAGTTCAAGCAGGCTGACCTGACGGTCAACTTCGACGACACCCTCGACCGCTTTGAAATCACCGACAACGCCACCACCACTGCCACCAGGTTGGTGAGCGGCGCTGGTGCGTCCTGGGGTGCGACCGACTTGGTGCTGGACGCCGCCGGGGTGGTGGACGTGCGCAGTGCCACGCTGGTCGCGCCCGAGGCGCTGGTCAGCATCAAGGCTGCAGGCATTCAGGGCACCCTCAACACCCAGTTGGCAGAGCTGACTGTCGTGAACCTGGGCACCGCCGGTGCCGACTATGCCGGCATCACCGTGAGCGAGGCCGATGACCTCAACATCGTCAGCGACAACCGCGCCAATGGTGGCTTGTATGCCGCGCTGGGTGCAATTGACGTGGCCTTGGCTGGGCGCGAGGCGTTGTTCAGCCTGGACAGTGGCATCGTCTCTACGGCCAGCAGTGGCCGTGCGATCACCATCACCGCAGACGACATCGACTTCAAGGCAGGCGACAACACGGTCATCAGCACCGGGGTGCTCACCCTTAAATCGCAGTCGGCGGCACAAAACTACCGCGTGGGTGCAGCAGCCCAGACCACTTATGGCCGTGATTTGTCGATCAGCGGAGCCACCGGCTACTTTGACCTGGGTATGCGCGACCTGTCGGCGCTCAAAGACGGCTTCAGCCATATTCAGATTGGCCACACCGCCCCCGGCGTGCTGATGGTGCTGGGCGATGTGGAAGACAAAGCGGTGGGCATCTTCAGCTTCAGTGCCAAGCTCACCGACAAAGCCACGCTGCAAGCCGACCGCATCAATGTGATGGGCGACGTGCAGTCCAGCGACGCGCTCACCCTCAACGCCCGCTTGCTCGAAGTCCAAAGCCAGAACATGCAAGACCCGATGGGGCCGGCCGATGCGGGCATCAGCGCAGCGCAAACTTATGTCACCCTGACCGAGCAACTGCTGGTGTCGGGCTGGATCAAGGGCAACAGCCTGGTGGACATCAAGGTCACTGGCAGCACCGGCGTGGGTGGCATGGTGTCGTATGGCACCGAGGTTAATAGCCTGACCGCCAGCAAAGGCAGCAGCATCCTGACGCTCAATGCGGGCAGCAAAGTAGCCATCAACACCTCGCACAGTATCCGCAGCGCCACTGGCATTGAGGCCATGGGGGCTGCTTCGGTGGTGGAGATGGTGGCAGGCACCGGCATGACGATTTTGGAGGGCGCCATTGTGGTGGCCCGCTCAGATCGGGCCCAAATCAAGCTGTCGGCCACAGACTACATTCACCTCAACTCAGGCAGCGCCGTTACCTCGGGTGCGCGCTTTGATTATGTGGGCGACACCCCGGTGCCGGTCAAAACAGGTGTCGATGCCACCCTGGATATCAGCACCACTGGCGAGCTCAACATTGCCGGTGCCGTCACTGCGGCTGGTACGCTCACCATTGCCTCCGGCCAGACGGTCAACACCTATGCCGACTACTTCGACACCTTGCCCAGCCGCACCCTGGCTACTCTGAGTGATGCCACCAAGATGTCGGCGGTGATGACCGCGCTCAATGCGGCAGCGGCCTCGAACACGGTGCCAGATTCGGTGCATGATGATCTGTTGGCCTTGCTGTCCAGCCAAAGCATCGCGTTCAACGCCGCCACGGCCAGCGTCACATCGCTCGCAAACTTCACCCCCTTTGCCAGCCTGAGCCCAGCAGCACAAGCTGCTGTGGCGCAATCGCTGGGCTACACCGCTTACCAGGACGGTGGTTTTTACAACAAGCAAACCGGCGCATTCCGTCAAACCCTCAGCCAAGGGGCATTGGTTACAGCCGCAGGCTACACCGCAGCGGCCCCCAATGCCAACGGTCTGGTGTTTTACAAGGCCGATGCCCCCGCCGGGCAGCAGGTGAAAACCAGCTTTGTCCAAGGTGAAAAACCCGATTACAGCAACGCCTTGATCGACTGGGCGGGCGCTGGCGTGACTGCGCCTGCCGCTGATACCGATTTCATCCATCTGACAGGCGCCCAAAAACTGGTGGTCGCCAGCAGCCTGGGTTATGTGTTTGACTACTACATGATGCCGGGCAACCTGTGGAACAACGGCACGCCAGAGGACGAGACCGACGACTTGGTCAAGCCTGACCTCGATGCCAAATGGGCTGACCTGACCGCTGCCCAAAAAATAGTGGTGCTCAACTACCTTGACACCGATACCGACCCCAAACACGCCAAGAGCTTCTTCAACTACAACGCCGCCCCGGGTCGCGTGGTGATCAGCCCCTATGCGGCCACGCCCACCACCTTTACCCAAGGTGCCATGACCGACTACGACGGTGCCAGCATCCACTGGGGCAGTGTGGCTGTAGCCTCGCCCACCGCCAGTTTTGACAGCCTGACCAAAGACCAGCAAAAAGTGGTGGCCAAGGCGCTTGGCTACGAGGTCTATGAAGGCACCGTCTGGCACAAGGCCGATGCCCCGGCCAACCTGCGCCTAGTCACCCAGGTGGCCGCCAGCAGCGCGGACATCAAAGACTTCAGTCTGGATGCCATTGACTGGGGCGGTGTACCCGCACCGGTAGATACCGCTACCTTTGAGAGCTTAAGCCTGGCGCAGCAGCAAGTGGTGGCCCGTGAACTGGGCTACGACGTGCTCGGCCGTCAGGTGCTCTACAAAGCCAGCGCGGTTGCTGGCAAACAAATCGTGCTGAGTCTCACCGAGGGTGTGGACTACCAAAACGGCACACTTGACTGGGGCACCGCGCCCAAGCCCACCGCCGGCACACCGTTTGCCAACCTTACCCTAGAGCAACAAGACCGGGTGCTGAACCAAACCGGCTACCAGCGCTGGAATGGCGTGGTGTATGTCAACACCCAAGCCACCCCCGAGCAACGCTACAAGCTGGGCTTTGAGCAAGGCGTGGACAAAGACTACGAAAACAGCAAAATCATCTGGAGCAAGACCGAGGTGCCCGCGCTCACCCAGCGTCTGGATTTGGCGGGCATCACCGTCACCACCGGCGCCGACTACACCGTCACCATCGGCGGCACCGCGTTCACCTACAAAGCGCTGGCCACCGACACCACGGTGGCCCACATCGTGGCCGGCTTGGTGGGTCAGATCAACACCAGTGCCAGCTACGCCGCTGCCATCGATGCCACCGCCACCCGGCTCAACATCAACGACGGCAATGGCAAAGCCGATGTCAGCTTCAGCACCACCGCAGGTGGCAGCGCCACAGCGGTTGATATTGATCTTACCGAAGCCCTTGAAGCCGCCATGCTGGCCGTGCCCTACAGCGCACTCAACGGTGAGCAGCGCTACCAAGTGCTGATGCAAACCGGTTTTGCAGCCTATGCCACCCCGATTTATTACAAAGCGGGTGCGGGTGACAAAGCCATCATGTCCAACTTTGTCGAAGGGGTGGACTACCAAAACGCCACCGTCCCATCGGCCAGCCAAACCAAGCGCTGGGTGCTTGAAGACGGCACCAACCGCTACATCGTCTATGCCTACGATGCTGAAAACGACGGTGTGGTGGACCAACTGCGCGTGCAGCAGTCGCATGTGCTGCTGGGCCAGCGCGGTTATGGCTTCTTGCTCACCGGCACCGTCACCACCTTGCAGGACAACGCCGACTTTGTAGTCAGCGGGTCTGACGATGCCATCATCCGCGGCAACATCAACCTGCTGGGTGCCGGCTCTGACCTGGTCATCCAATCTGATCGATGGACCTATTGGGAGGGCGAAGCCAAGGTCACGGGCGACATCACCCTGATTGGCGGCGCGTCGGTTTCAAAAGATGCCAACGGCGCTCTAGTGAAAGACGCCAACGGCCATATCGTCACCGGCACCAGTGCAACCGCCAAAGACCTCAGCCTGTATGTGCATGCGGCCTCAACCCTCAACACCACCACGGCAGGCAGTCGTATCACCTTGGTGGCTGGGCAAGATGCCGAAATCCATGGCCGCGCCGTGGCCGGTGGCACCATTGGCACGTCCGGCGTCACCTGGAGCGGGCCAGACTCCACCATTCGGGTTACTGCGGGTGAGCAAATCTTGCTCGACACCGCCTTGTTGGCCTCCAAAGAGGTCAGCCTGTCCACCACCGGCACCGTGGGCGCTGACGACAACGGCTATGCCGTGGTCATCACCAGCGCCGGCGGCATGACGGCGGCGGGCATTACCACCACTGCCAACTCCCTGGGCACCACCGGGGGTCTGGTCAAATTTGATGTGGCAGCCAACGTTACCGTGGCGGGCACCATCTTGGCGGGCGGCACCTATGTCGGCAACAGCATCAACTGGTCTTCAGAAAACTCCACCGTCTTCATGCGCTCGGCTGGCCAGATGTACCTGGGCGGTCAAGCGGAAAAAGAAGGCGGCGGCACGGTCGAGATTGGCGCCACCATCCGCGCCAACCAAAAAATTGAAATCATTGGCGGCACCAGCGCGGCTGACAGCATCGGGGTGCGCATGCCCGGCGGCACCCGTATTGCCACCGCCAACCCCGGCGGCCAGGTCATCATCCGCTCGACGGACGATGCCCATGTGTTTGGCCAATTGGTGGCCGGTGGTGAGGTGATTGACCACTTTGACAGCACCAACGACTTCCTTGGCAGCACCATTCGCAGCTTCCAGGGCGATTCAAGTATCATCATCGAATCAGGCAAACAAATCCGCCTCGGGCGTGACCTGATCGCTGGCAAGCTCATTGACGTGCGCGGCGGTACGGTCAGTGGCCGCGCCACCACCACCGACCCCTGGGCCAATGACGGCATCGTCATTGGCGGGGCCGTCCACCTCAAAACCCTGCAAGACAACAGCAACATCACGTTGTCGGCCTCGGGCAATTTGTCGGTGCTGGCACCGGCCTGGACGCAAGAGCTCACGGCCGACAGCTTTACCGAGTTTGCCGACGGCCACCTCAGCAATGCCAGCAGCTTCAAGCTCAGTATCGACCTGGGCACCATGGTGGTCAGCAAAACCGTCACAGTAGCCAACACCGCCCGTACCGGGGTGGATGGCCTGCGCGACGCCGTGCAAGCCGCTATTGATGGCAATTTCAACATTGACAGCTCGCCTGCTGACACGTCTTTGGTGGGCACCAACCTCAACATCACCGGGGCCGACAACCACGCCTACCAGTTCAAGGTGCGCCTGAACGACGGCCGCCTGATGTTCACCAGCAACTTCAAGTTCACCCTTTCGGCCGTGACGGATGGGGGGGCTGAGCGCCTGGGCTTGACGCAGATCGCTGCCGTGCCCACCAGCGGCCCGGTCACCTCCGACCGCGGCTATGCCATCGATGCTGCCGCCTTTGGGTCAAGCGTCAACATTGGCAAGGCCAACCTGCCCGGCGGTGTCATCACCGTCTCGGGCTGGATCCGTGGCTACAGCGCCATCAACCTGTATGCCGGCAACAACGCCAGCGGTGGGCAGTCGATGCTGCTCAACGCCAGCGGTGCCCTTGAAACCTTGTCCGGCAGCATGGTGCTCAACCCTGCGGGCAACGCTGTGCTCAAAGGCCGCCTGGCCGCCTTGGGTGTGGGCGCCGACATCATCATCAACGCGCGCGACACCTTGCGCCTGGAGGGTGAGCTCGAAGCCGAGCGCGACATCATCATCAACGTCGGCACGGTCGAGCAAGCCGGCGAAACCAGCCTGAGCACCTACGGCACCAGCCGCCTGACCACGCACGGGGCCAACGGCCGCATCATGCTCAGCGGCCTCAACGATGTGCAAATCAACAACAGCATCGGCAAAGGCAATGCGCAGCTTGGCTTGCTGCAGATCGAGGCCACCAAAGGCAAGCTCACGCTCAATGCCGAATCCGGCTGGCTCGAGACCGGCTACGCCATGCGGCTCACAGGCACCGAGCTGGACATTGGCGGCACCCTCAAGAGTGCCGCCCCCACCGCCGCCAGCTATGACCACGAGATCACGCTGCAGGCGGTCAATAAAGTGTTGCTGCACGGCAGCATGGATCTGCAAGGCTCGGTCTTGGTCAAGGCCGGCACCGATATCAATGTGTACAACACGCAATTGATCGCCAACAACGCCGGTCAGCATGTGTTTTTTGATGCCGGTGCGGCCCTTAATTTTGGCAGCCTCAACGGCTACAGCGGTGGAGTGCAGATTCAGGCGGCGGCCGAGTTGCAAGTTAAAGCCGGTGCGGCCCTCACCTTGGCGCGCGATGCCCTGCTGTATGCCAGCGGCACCGCCAGCCGTATCAGCCTGCAAGCCACCGACGTGGCCTTGTACGGCAGCATTTTGGGCGGTGCCAACTACAACACCGCCACCAGCGCCTATGCCTGGAGCGGCAAAGGGGGTGTCATTGACATCAGCGCCACCCGCGCCGTGCGCCTGGAGAGCTACACCCAGGTAGTCAACGCGGTCAACACCACCCTTGGGGCCAACCTCAAAGCCACCGGGGTCATCACCCTCAAAGCCGGCAGCGATGCCAGCGGGCTGGGCATCTACCAAGGCTTGGGTAGCGCCATCGTGGCATCGGCCACAGGCAAGTTTGAGGCCGATAACGCGGCCGAGACAGCCGTTTGGACCGAAGTCGATGCCGGGGCGGATGCCCAAATCAACCTGCGTGCCGACGGCATCATCGAGCTGCACAACGAGGTGACCGCCGTCGATGTGGGCTCGGATGTCAACATCACGTCGCTGTCGCAAGTGTGGGTGGATGCCTTGCTGCGCGCTAACGACAGCGTTACGGTGCAAGGCGGCACCCACAGCAGCCGGGTTGGCATTTTGCTCAACACCTTGGTGCTTGACAGCGCCACCAACCTGCGCCTCTCCGGTGGCACCATCGACACCGCCGCTGGTGGCACCATCAATCTGTTTGCCACCGATGGCGTGAAGATTGAAGGTGTGGTGGGTCAGCGCGACTTTGGTTCGGCCAAGGTCGGCTTGCTCGACATCCGCTCCAGCGGCCATGATGTGACGGTGCTGCGCAATGTCGATGTGCGCGACCATGTCAGCATCACCGGCGTGAACGTGAATGTGCTCGCGGGCAGCTACGTGTGGGCCACCGGGGCCAATTCAGATGTGTTCATGAAAGCCCGCACCGCGCTGACCATTTCGGGCGCCCAGTCCGGCTTGGTGCGCGCGATTGTCAAGGCTGACCAACTGGTTCACCTGGCAGCCCCCACCGTCAGTGTGATGGGTCAGGTGGAAGCCGGCCTGGTGGCTGTGAACCCGGCCAGTGCCGACCAAGTCAATGCGCAGCGCACGCTCGACATGAAAGGCCTATCACTCACGGTGGGCCAAACCTACACGGTCAACATTTCAACCGGTGATGTGAACAGCCCCACCGTACACAGCTTTAGCGTCACCGCGCAAGCGGGTCAAACGCTGGCGCAACTGGTTAGCGCTTTGGCCACTGCCATCAACGACCATGCCAGCTACACCGCCGTGGCCGATACCACCAATACCGCACAGGTCAACATCACCAGCGGGGCTGGTATGGCCCGCATCTCGATCAGCTTGGGCGGCGATGCGGCCACCGGGCGCGTGCTGTTCAACGCCGGCAGCAGCCTGACGGTGGGTGGCATTGTGTCGTCCAACGACCAAATTCAGCTCAACGCCGGTGTCAATCAGAACTGGACCCGCACCCAGCTCGAGGGGGTCATCACCCTGAGCCAGCTCAGCGGCGGCAACATCACCGTCAGCGGCCAGGGTAAGCTCAGCGCCGGTGGGGCCATCTCGCTGCAAGCGGGGGGCAATGTGCTGGTCAGTGCCGACCCCGTGGTCACCCCGGCCGATCCGGTGCAGGTGCCGGTGTACGTGACCCAAGCCGTCACCACCGACGTGGTGGTGGGCGAGGTCAATGTGGCCGTCGGACAGGTGCAGGTGCCAGAAATCTCCTGGGTGCAGACCGAGATCACCGAGCAAGTGGGCAGCGAACGTGTCAAGGTGGGCAGCTACTACAACACCATGGATGTCACGCTCACCATGGTGGGCTACTACAACCCCAAACTGAGCGCAGATGCCCAGTTCCGCGAGGTGCTGATCGAGGGCTTGGACTACACCAATGCCAAGGTCACCTGGAGCAATGCCGGTAAAAACGGTGTGGCCGCCTCGGTGCCTGATGCCGAAGCCGCCACACTGCGCACCGCCACCTACAAAGACAAGGTCAACTACAAATCCTTCACCCAGCTCAGCGACGTGCAAAAGCAAGCCGTGCTGAATTACACCGGTTACATGCCGCTGTACCAATTCAGCTACAGCAACGCGGTGCGCCACGAAACCCGCAACGGCAATGTGGTGGACATCCCGGCTGACCAGCGCGTGCTGGACTTTGCGGGTGTGTCGGTGCTGGCTGGGGCTACCTACAAGGTTAATGTGGGGGCCACCGTGTTCAGCTACCAAGCTGCTGCCAGTGGTGAAACCCTGACCAACATCGTGGCGCAGCTTGCCACCAAGATCAACAACGATGCCACCCTGACCGCCAGCGCCAGTGGCAAACAAATCACCATCAGCGCGGGGGCCGCCACCGCCGCCATCAGCGTGGTGCTGGGCCAAGGTGTGACAGGCAGCGCCAGCGTGAGTGATGTGGTCATCCCCTGGTCCACCAACGTCGGTACCAACGAAAAGGTCTATTTTGTTGACGTGGAAAACTGGCGCGACAAGTATGTGCGCATGCCCGTGGGGGCCGAGGCCGACATCCTGCGCCTGACCAGCCAGGGCGAAGCCCGCTACCTGGCTGGCGACACCACCAACGACGGCAACAGCGATGGCACCTGGAAAACCAGCACCGAGCTGGCAACCCTCAACACCGCCCTGGCGGTCAGTGGTGCCAGTATCACCATCACCACGCCAACCGTGGGGCAGGAGTTCACTATCACCGTGGGCACCAGCAACTTTAGTGTGCAAGCGGTCACGGGCGACACCGCTACCAGCATTGCCACCGCACTGGCAGGCTTAATTGCCAACCACGCCACCTACAACGCCACCAGCAGCGGGGCGGTGGTCACCGTATCAGGCCACGGCACGGCCACCCTCAGTGGCCAAGCCCAACTGCCGCGCGGTGAATTTGTGGGGCAATACCAAGACGTTAGCAAGGTTACCTACAACCAGATCAAGTCGAATTACTACTTCCCGGTCGAAGGCTACAACAGCGCCAAGGGGGTGACCAACCCCTACGGCGAACGTGCCGGCTATGACGACTTGCACAACCCCAATGAAGACGGCCGTGGCCGCTGGGAGGTGTTTTATGACGTGGGCTCGGGCGACCGCGTGTTTAACGTGGCCAGCCGCACTGCAACCGGTGCCACCAAGGTGGTGCTGGACCGCGACCCGAATTGGGCCTGGGAGTCCACCAACCCCAAAATCCAAGCGCAGGGCACTTATACCGACACAGCCTATGCTTCAGCCGAGCAACAAGCTGCGCTCACCAATTGGCAAAAAGACCGCTACACCGACGCCATCTACTCGCTCGACAGCTACGTGGACATTCTGGCGTTTGACACCGCCAGCCTGACCCAAAAAACCAGCAGCAACCGCGCCAGCCAATTTGCGTTTGGCTACAACTACTGGGGCCAGTGGGCAACCCCAGTGGGCCTGTGGGTGGACAACGACGACGGCAGCACCTGGGGCAGCTACGACGACGAAGATGAAGTGGGCGAATGGGGCCATGTCAGCAACAAGCCTGGCACTTATGTTGATCTGTTCAAGACGGGCGTCAACAGTGGGGCCGACCTGAATACCTGGTACCGTGACCGGCTGTACATGACGGCCAGCGGCCATGACGCTTACGACTACTGGGGTTGGGCCAATTTCAATGGTGACACCTTCACCTGGATGAAGGCCAATTACAACTGGGTGCGCAGCTCGCAAGACTACCGCGCCGGTGGTGAGGCCAATGGCGGCGGCGGTGATGACCTGTATATCGAAGTCCAGGGCCGTAAAGACATCGCCACCACGGCCTACGAAACCTACACCGACTACAACTACGAATGGGTCTCGAAGTGGCACAACATGTATGACCAGCGCGACAAGCTGGGCTACCAGTTGGCCACCCAAGACACCAACATCTACCAATACCGCCCCATCTACCAGACCAATCTGAAAGATGTGCAAGTGGTCACCATGAAAGACGTGACTGTCTGGGCCAAGGTGCCAGTGATCCAGAAGGAAACCCACCTGGAAACCGTGCTCACCATGGTCGATGCCTCGGCCCGTACCTATGGTGAGTTTGATGGCGAGTCCCTCATTGGCAACAGCATCAGCATCAGCACCGGTGGCAATGTCTATATCAGCGGCAAACTGGCCGCCCCCGACGCGCTGAGCATCACCGCTGGCAACTTGCTAGAGGTCAAGGGTGACAGCTACACCCCCGCCGGTGGTGGCACGGCTCAGGTCTCCACCCGCTTGCGCTCGGGCGACATGAGCCTGAGCGCCGGGGCCAACCTGACGCTGGACGACTCGGCCACGCTTGAGGCCACCGCCGCTGTCAGCAGCCTCAACGTGCAGGCCGACCGAGACCTGATCTGGGGCGGCCGCACCGGCCTAGATGCCAGCAAACCGGTCAACTACACCCTAGACGTGACCGCCAACGCCGGGCGCAACATCAACCTCAGCGGTCAGATCACCGCCAACAGCATCAGCCTGACCGCCGGTGACGCAGTCAGCAAAGACGGCAGCATCAGCGCCGACAACGACACCACCCTGATCGCCAAAACCGGCGGCATCACCCTCAAATCGGGCGACTACACCGGCAACATCCGCTTTAGCGACTCGAGTGTGCAGGTGCTGGGTGCCGGTCAAACCCTGAGCATGACGGCCCTGGGTGGCGGCATTGAGCAAACCAAGGCGCTCCAAGAATCTGGCGCGGTGACGGCAACCCAAGCCACCGGTCTGCTCAGCGCCAGTGTGCTTAACGCCACCTCAGACACCGGCATGACGCTCAACACCTCGGTGGGCAGTGCCACGCTGATGGTCAAGAGTGCCGGCAACATTGAGCTGGCCAATCTGGGCAACCTGACGCTGGCCGACGTGCAAACCACCGATGGCTCGGTCACCGTCACCAGCACCGGCACCCTGACGGCCGTGTTGGTGCGTGCCCTGGGTCTGAGCGACCGCAACGACATTGTGCTCACCACCCTGTCGGCCAGCGCCACCGCGCTGACGCTCGACACCCTGCAAACCGACGACCGGGGCGACATCACGCTGCGCTCGGGCGGCGGCATCGTGCAAAGCAACGCGCTGCTGAGCGCTGCGGCCATCAACGCCGTCAACGCGCGCCTGCCGGTTGGCAGCGCCAGCACACTGGCCCACACCCAAAAAGCTGATCAGCTCGATGCCGTGGCTGGCAATGCCGTCACGCTCACCACCCAGATCAACGGCCTGACGCTGGACATCCGGCAAGCCGGCGCCCTGACGCTGACACAAGGTAACCGCGCCCTGACGCTGCACAACGTGACCGTCTCTGACGGCACCGCCACCGTCAATGCGGCCGGCAAGGTGGACCTGGCCGATGTGCGACTGACGTCCAACCGCGACACCAATGACCTGACCGTCACCGCCGCCGGTGATATCCTGGTGCGTTATGCGTCCACCGGCCTGTACCTGGCCACGGCGGCAGACAAACCCGCCATTGTGTTTGGCCCGCAAGCCAGCAGTTTTGGTGCTGGGGCGGCCGCCATCAGCGTCACGCTGGCTTCGGGGGTGACCGGCAGCGCAGCCATCAACACCGCCGATATTGCCGATGCCAATGCGCCGCGCAGCATTGACCTGAGCGCCACTAAAGCTGTGGCTGGGCGCAGCTATGTGCTGAACCTGGGTGGGGATGCCATCAGCTACACCGCCACCCCCACCGATAGTGCCGATGCCAACAACGGGGCCATGCTGGCCACCGGCTTGGTGGCTGCCATCAATGCCTGGCGTGATACCAGCAATCTGCAGCGCTACACCGCCAGTGTGGACAGCAGCAACCCGGCCAAGATCAACATCACCGTAGGCGCAGGTACGCTCGACATCACTCTGCCCCTGCCCGCCGGTGCCCGTGGCAACCCGATCATCAGTGGCAAAGACTTTGCCGACCCCACCTTTGAGCGCACCATCAACCTCAGTGGTGTCAGCGCTGTGGCCGCCAAGGCCTACACCGTCACCATCGGCGGCACCAGCTACAGCTACACCTCGGCCAGCGGTGACACCATCGCCAGCATTGCCGCAGGCCTGGCCAACCAGATCAACCTGGGCAGCAAATACAACGCCGTGGTAGATGCCGGCACCACCACCATCCGCCTGATCACGCTTTACACCTCGTCGGGCGACATCAGCCTCACCAGCACCGGTGGCAAGATCACCGAAACCTTTGGCGACGATACGGTGGACCTGGTGGCCGACCGCCTCACGCTCAATGCCGCCCAAGGCATCACCGCGCTTGAAATTGCTGTTAACAGCCTGGATGCCATCGCCACCCAAGGCGACATCGTCCTGGCCGAGCAAGACGGTGCGCTGGAAAAAACCTCAGGCCTGGACGTGTTCCGCGCCCGCACCAGCCACACCACCGACACCGGTAGTCCGGCAGCTTCCCTGGTCAGCATCACCGCAGAAAACCAACTGCGGGTGGGCCCCGAAGTGGTGGCTGTGGGCGATTCGGTCAAACTGCGTGCCGACACCCTGCGCCTAGAAAGCGCATTGGCCAGTGTGTCCGTGTCTGCCCCCACTGGCTGGAACGGCACTGCGCCCGACTCCATCAGCATCACCAAAGGCGTGTCCTTTGTGGCCAAACAGGGCTTGGTGTCCCTGTACCGCTTCTTTAATGCGCCAGAGCTGATGGAATATCGCGCAGGCGACTATTTCATCTTTGGCTACGGTTCCACCTTCACCCGCCTGCTGCCGCAGAGCATCACCACCCAAACCCTGATTTTGGAAACTGGTGGCACCCTCAGCATGACGGGCGACCTCAAAGTGGGCCAGCACCTGGAGCTGATCGCCGCTGAAAACGTGGTGATCACCGGCACCATTGGCACCGGCTCCACGTCGGATGCCGAGATTGACGAGGTCATCATCACCGCCAAGGGCACCAAGAATATCGTGCGCTCCATCGACCTCAATAATGATGGCGACACCAGCGACACGCTCAACGAAGTCATTTTTGCCGCCACCGACCGCAACGCCGATGGCGACACGCTCGACACCGTCTATGTCACCAATGCCAGCTACCGTGGCCAAACCGGCTACACCGGCCTGGCCGTTGAGGCCGCCTATGGGCTGGACTACAACGCCGATGGCCTCATCAGCGGCACGGTGAACGAGGCCGGTGTGGTTACCCCCACCGGGTTCATCAACATCAAGGTCGACACCCTGCCCGCTAGCAACTTTGAGCTGCGCGCCCTGCGCGACATCGCACTTGACCTGGGCACCAACAACGATGCCGTGGTCACCAACCTGGCACTCACCGGCTTTGTCGGCGGCATCACCGGTTATGACGCCGCGCGTAACGTGGCCATCACGGTGGAGGGCCTGCTCACCGTCAAAGGCGGTATTGTGGCCGCCAATGAAACCTCGGGTCAGTTGCAGCTCACCGCCCAGCAGATCACCACCGACGGTGCGTCGGTGTTTATCGCCAAAGACCTGGCCGTGCAGGCCACCAACGGGGCCCAGCTCAACACCCTGATCGACACCCTCACCATCAACTCGTCCGGCACCGGTAATGTTCAGGTGAATGAGGCCACTGGCCTGACCGTCAACAACATTACCGCCAAAGACGGCAGCATCGAGGTGCGTGCCGGTGGTGACCTGACAGTGCGCGACATCAGCAACCTGGCCGACGGCGATGCCATCACGCTCAAGGCCTCGGGCAATTTGTCTGTGGACCGGGTCGAGGCGGGCACCTCGGTGGGGACGCAAAAAACCAGCGGCAGTGTCATCACGGTGGATGCCTCTGGCACCATCTCTGAACTGAAAGCCCTGGTGCGTGACGCCTATGGCAACGTCACCGGCGAAGACTACGACCAAACCGCTGCCGAACTGTATGGATACCAGGTGGTGATCAAAGGCACGACTGCACCCACGACACTTGCCCTGACGGACTCTGCCAAACGCGGCACCGGCAATGAACTCGAAGTGCGCTTTACTGCTGGCAGCGCCGGTCTGACCACCACCACCACCACCGTTAGCGCGTCGGGCACCTTTAACCAGGGTGGGGCGGGTGTGACGGTCACGAGCAGCACATCTCCGGAGGCTGGCAAACTCGCCACACAAATTGAGCGGGTGGTGTTTGACCCCAGCCGCCTGGGTGCCGAGTACAGCTACGCCATCAGCCTGGGCACCACTGCCGGGACGCAGACCGCATACACCGTCAAGGTGGGCGATGTGGTGAACGGTGCCACCGTCACCGCCGACTGGACCAGTATCCTGGCAGCGTTTGAGTACAAGCTGGAGCACATCAGCGGCCTGGCCCTGACGGTGGCCGCCATCGTGAGCGACGTGTCCCTGATGATCGAAGGCCCCAACAACACCCCGTTTGTCTTGAGTGCCGCCAGCATTACCCAAACCCGCTCTGGCACGGTGGACAACGCCACCATCAACAGCTTTAACTCTCCCGTTACCACCGCTACCGCAGCGGCGGCCCAGGTGTCAGACCTGGCGTTTGACAACGCGGCCCTGGCGGCCGACGGTGTCTACACCGTGGTGGTGAACGGCCACGTGTACCAGTCTCGCGTGGGCGCCAACGCCATCCTGACCCTCAGCGGCGCCAGCACCGGCAACATCACCGTCGATGCGGTTGGGCCGATTGCAGGGGTGGCTACTGCTGCCGTCAACCCGAAAGACATCGCCGACCCCGCCACCGCGCGCACCATTAATTTGAGTGGCATCACGGTTGCGGCCAGCACCGATTACACCGTCACGATTGCGGGCACTGCCTATACCGTCACATCCGCTGCCACGGGCGAGACCACCACCACCCTGGCCACCAAGCTGGCGGCCAAAATCAAGACGCCGGGCGGTAGTCTGACGGCTTATGCCAACACCAGCGCCACTGGCACCGTGGTCACCATCCCCAGCGCCAGCGGTGCGGGTATTTTGGTCATCACTATGACAGGTGCCACCATCAACCCGGCTGACATTGCCGACCCGGCTTTTGACCGCACGATCAACCTGACGGGCGCAGCCGTGGTGGCGGGGGGCACTTACACCGCCACCATTGGGTCGGATGTCATCTCATACGTGGCCACGTCCACCGACACCACGCTGAACCTGGTGGCCACCGGTTTGGCTGGGGCCATTGATAGCTTTGCGGCTACCAACTACACCGCCACCGCCAGTGGCAGCACCATCACTATCACCGCTGGTGCGGGCATCAAAGACATCGCCATGTCCAGCTCGGCGCCGGTCAGCGGTATTGAGGGTGTGCTGATTGGTGAGACCACCACCGGCTCCGGCCGCACGGTGAACCTGAGTTCGCTTAGCGCTGCCAACCTGCAAGGCACTTACACCATTGCCATCAACGGTACCACCGCCTTCAGCTACACCGCTGCGAGCGGTGCCAGCCTGGCCACCATCGCCACCGGCCTGGCAGCCGGCAAGTTGGGCACACCCACGGCCACGGCACGCTCGGCTACGCTTACGAACGACTGGGCCAGCCTGCTGGGTGATCTGAAAACCCAAATCGAAGCGGGTGAGCCGATCCTGGTGGTGCCCACCACCACCACCAACGGCAAGCTGACGCTCACGGCCACCCAAAACGCAACGCCTTTCAGCGTCATGGGGGTCACCGCCGGCAAGGCCAGCAGCGTCACGCGCAACGGCACCGAGCCCAGCACCTTTGCGGCCACCAGTGCCAAGCAGGTTAGCGTGATCGACTTTTCTGACACGACCACCCTGTCAAACGGTATGGCTGTTAGCGTGGTGGTGCAAGGCAATGGCGGCGTTGCAAAAGCATTTACAAATTCAGTTGACCTCAAACCCTCTGGCATCAAAGACTGGGCCACTTTGTTGACAGAGCTAGGCGCTACCATTGTGAACGGCACCAGAACATCTGGAACCACGCCCGTTGCCACGCTTGATGCGACGGTGGACAGCACCGCTCGCACCCTAACGCTGACCGCGCTCAATAACAATGAGCCGTTCAAGGTCATCGCAAGCGATCTCTACACCAAAGCACAAGTGGCCGACGATGGCTTGCAGGTCACCACCGAGGGTACGTCCAACCGCGCCCAGGTGAGCGAAGTGGTGTTTGGTACCTTCCCGTTGGCGGTAGGCCAAACCTTTAGCATCACCATCAACAGCGAGGCGGCCTACACCCACACCATCACGTCGCTCACAGGCACCGAGGCCACCGACTGGGCTGCGGTGCTGGGCGCACTTAAAACCAAAATCGATGCCGGCGCGGTGTCGGCAGCGGTTGATGCGGCCAACCGCAAGCTCACCCTGACGGCTGATGCCACGGCCACGGCCTTCACGGTGGGGGCGGTGGCGGTCACTTTCAGCAGCACCAGCAGCCTGCCCAGCGCGGCCGCATTTGCCAACCAGCAGGCCGCAGGCAGCGACAGCACCCAGATCACCACGCTCACCTTCCCGGCCAGCGCGACCTCTGGCACGACTTACACCGTCACGGTCAACAGCACCGTCTTTAGTAGCACTGCCACCGGCACCAACATGGCCACGGCCCTGGGCGCTTTGCAAAACACCAGCGGCCAAGGTATCACGGCTGGCAGCGCCGTCACGGCCAGTGTGTCGGGCAATGTGCTCACCCTCACTGCTGACGCGGCAAACACGCCCTTTGAAGCCAGTGGCGGCGGCATCGCGGCCAGCTCGGGCACCTCGCTCTGGTACCCCAACAACTACGTGCTCATCATGCCTGAGGGCAGCCGCACAGCCGCTGGCACCTTCCCCGTCACTGCGCAGGGCTCACTCTCGGTAGTGAAGCTGCCCACCTTCCCGACCGACGTGCTCACGCTCAAGGCCGGTTACAACCAAAACGGCACCGTCAGCGGCCAAACCGGCTCGCTGGTGGTGGTGTCGCCGCTGCAGGGCTCCGACATCACCCTGGCTGCCACGCACAGCCTGACGCTGGGCGACAAAGTGACCGCCACCAACCTGAACGTCACCAGTGTGGGTGACAACCTCACCCTCACCACCGACGTGAGCAACCTGGCAGTCACCTTCACCAAGGCGGGTAACTTCACCCTGACCGAAGCCAATGCCATTGCCATCAGCAGCCTGGGTATGTTCAGCCCCACCACGGGTGTGGGCGGCGACATCACCATCGTGGCCGAAGGCAACATCACCATCAACAGCATCACCGGTATCGCCGGCAAGGTGACCATCACCTCCAAAACCGGCAACATCGTCATTGGCAGCATGGCCGCTGCGGGTGAAGTGGTGCTGTCGGCGGCCAATGGCAGCGTCACGCTGGGTGATGCCACCCACACCATCGAAGCCGACACCCTGGACATTTTTGCCAGAGATGCAGTCACGGTCTATGAAAAAGACGCGGTGGTCATCAACCGCATCGCCAGCAGCACCACCCAAATCGTCAGCGCCACACACGCCGTGTCGGTGGTCGCCGGGGGTGACCTGACGGTCAACGGGGCGATTGAAACCTTAGGCACCCACAACGTCACGCTCACCAGCACCACGGGCAACCTGGCGCTCAACCAAAGCATCTACACCGCCAGTGGCGACATTAGCTTGACAGCCGGTGAGAGCATCACCCTGTCCGACCAGGCCGACCTGACCAGCACCACCAGCGACAGCGCCATCACCCTGCTGGCCGGCACCAACGCTGGCACCAGCACCGGTGCCATCACTCTGACCGGCGACACCTTTGTGGATGCCGGCAGCGGCGCTCTGAGCTTTAGCGCCGACGGCAACATCACCTTGGGCAAGCTGCGCACCACCAACACCGCCGACTTGCCCATCACCAGCCACTTCGGCGCCATCATCGACGGCGGCGACAGCCCGCCCGACATCATCGCCACCGGTGCCACCCTGGTGCTGCGCGCAGCCACCGGCGTGGGCTCGGCCAACACCATCGAAACCCAGGTGGCCGCGCTCGACATCATCAACACCACCTCGGGCAACGTGGCCCTAGAAGATGCCGATGCGATTGAAATCTGGCGCATCAGCCAAGGCGGCGCCGGTGACGTGCGTGTGTCCACTCTCAACGGTGCCATTGCCACGCGCAATGCACTGGCTATTGACCTGAACCCCACCCCAGTGGCGGCTAACCCAGCCGCACCCACCCCGACCGAAGCCGCTGCCATTGCACTGGCTAACTCGATTGCCAGCGTGCTGCGCGTGGACACGGGCGCCGTGCAGTTGTACGCCGGTGGCATCGGTGGCCGGATCACCGTGGGCGCTGGGGCCGATATCAGCGGCCAGACCAACACTGCTCTAGAGACGGTGCTGCTCACCGCCGAAGATGGCAACATCACCTTAGCCGGTGGCATTCGCGTGGCGGGCCTGGGCAATATTGAGCTCAATGCACCCAAAGGTGCCATCGTGGTGGACCACACCGCGTCCGCCGGCTGGCGCACCGTCAGCGGCAACCCCGATCCACAAATCGACTGGGCCATGCGTCTGGGCAAGTTCAGCACCGTGCAAAGCACGGGCGAGCTGCTGACCGACAAGGTCGAAAGCTACAACGCCAACCGTTTCCCTGAAGATGCTGACGGCAACGGCGTGGTGCTGCGCAGCGCCGGTGGGGCCTACCTGCAAACCACTGGCGGCTTGCTCAGCCTTACCGCCCGTGACCAGATTGGCGAAACCTATGGCAGCTACCTGTTCAGCCCCTACGCGCTGGTGGTGGACGCCGCCACCCTGAACGTGACAAGTGCCGAACGCATGAACGTGTCGGTACTGGCCACCGGCAATGTCGAGGTGGTCTCATCCGCAGGTGCGGGCGCCAAAGGCGGCTCCATGGGCGTGAGCACCTTCACCGGTGAGCAAACCATCTCTGGCGCGGTGGATGCCTCGGGGGATGACATCACCATCACGGCCAACAGTGTGCAAATCAACAGCGACCTGCGCAGCGCCGGGGCCACCCTGACCTTGGCCCCGATTGACACCTCGCGTCCGATTGTGCTGGGCGACTCCAACACCAGTCCGACGGCCAACACCCTGAGCCTGAGCCTGACCGAGCTGGCTAATCTGCAAGACGGCTTTAACGAGATTGTGATCGGTGGGCCCAACAGCAACAGCGTGGTGTCGATTGGCGTCACGGGTGGCACCGATACGGTGCAGTTCAAGGACAACCTGGTCATTGAAAACCCGCTGTCCGGCGGCGAGGTGTACATCAAACAGGCCTTGGCGGTGGACGGCTCGCTGTCGATTCGCGGGTCGGGGCATACCACCATCGTCACTAGCAGTGTGGCAGCGACCACTTACATCAGTGTGAACGACTCATTGGTGGTGTCGGGTGCACAGACGATTGAGGCCGGTACATCGGGTGCAGGCAGCATCCAACTGCTCAACACAACTTACAGCCTCAATGGCGATGGTGTGGCGGGTAACGACACCCTGGCCCTTAAAGCGGCGGGTACCGTCACGATCTACGGTACCATTGGCGACACCGACCCCTTAGAGGGGTTGACCGTGGGTGGGTCCGTGAATCGGGGGACTGATGCGACCCTAGGAACGAGCGACGATACCCAGTATTACGCGACCAATGTGTCATTTGAACGGCCGGTGACGGTCAATGGTGACTTGATCATTTATGCCACGGGTACCGTCACTTTCAAGGACGATCTGACCTTGACGGGTGGTGGCGACCTGATCGTTTACGGAGCTAGCTCGGTTGTATTTGTGGGCAATGTGAGCTTGTCTGGCACCAACGCTGGCGCAGCGGGTGACATCTTCCTTGAAGGTGATGAAATCAATTTTGGCTACGGCAAAACCGTGGCAGGTAACGGTGTTTTGACGCTGCGCCCCAAAACGGTTGGGCTGGGCATTGAAGTAGCGCAGCCACCCAGTGAAAACACCAGCTATCTCAATCTGACCAATGCGGAGCTGGACAATTTTCAAGATGGCTTTAGCAAGATTGTGATTGGGCGCCAGGCAGGGGCGACCACCTCTTATGTTGCCGATGCCAATGCTGATAACGCGGCAGGCGCGGTGCGTTTGGGTGCGATCCAGGCCGAGCAGCAATACACGTTCCGTGATGCCTTAGAGGTTTATGGTGGCAGCATTGCCGTGGCGGATTACAGCAATCCAGGCTTTATGCTGCGGGTACAGGGCGACCTAACTCTGAACGCCAGCAGCAGTGGCGGCATCAACTTGTATGGTCAAGTTGAAGCCAGCCAGTCAGACACCTTGGCCGCAGACATCACCATGATGGCGGCCAACGGCAAGATTTGGCAACAAACTCCCAGCATCAACACCGATGGACTCACCAACGAGCTCATCCGCGCCAACAAGCTCACCGCCACTGCGGCCACCGGCATTGTGTTGCCGTGGGCGCAAATCAATGTGCTCGATGCACAGGTCACCGGCGACGGCGACATCAATATCAATGTGATCGGAAGCACCAACGCGCTTGGCACGGCCACACTGGGCGTGGGCGGCGATGTCAGCGTGTTGCGCTTGTTGCAAGACGATGCCACCAAGGCCGGCAAAATCACCCTGACCACCGAGCTGGGCACCATCACAGTGGCGGTGGCGGGCACCGGTGTGGTGACCGACGGCACCGGCGACGTGGTGCTGACGGCAGGCGGTACCGCCAAACAAATCGTGGTGGAAGATGTCATTCAAGCCACCAACGCCAGCGCGGCCAACAAGATCACGCTACAGGCCGATGGCGCAGTTAGCAACACCGGCGCGGGCGTGATCAGCGCAGCCGGTGCGGGCGTGATCAGCCTGACCAGCTTGGCCACCAACATTACCCAAGGTGCCAACATCAGCACCGTGGGCGGCCAGGTCAACCTGACGGCCAGCACCGGCATCAGCATGGCGGGTGACATCACCGTCAACGCCGGGGTCAGCAATGGCGCGGTGACCTTTGCCACCACCACCGGCAACATTGTTCTGAGCCAAATTCTGGCAGGCGGCACCACCGGTGGCAGCATCAGTCTGACGACCACCGCCGGTGCCATCACCGACGGCCGCAGCGACAACCAAAAAACGGCCAACGCCACCAACCTCGAAGGCAACACCGCCAGCGTGTCATTGGTGGCTGGGGCCGGCGTGGGCTCGGGCGGCACCGAGCTGCAAACCAATGTGGCAGCCCTGGCGGCCAGTGTCACCACCAGTGGCGGCTTGTTTGTGCGCGAAAAAACCGCACTCACCACCAACGCCATCACCGTGGCCGGCCGTGACGGCACGGTCAGTATCGTCACACTCGACGGTGGCATTACCGTGGCAGCTTCCATGTTGAACACCGCTATGGGCGGTAATGTGCTGCTGCAAACGGCAGAGTTGACCGAGGGCAGCAGCGCGGACATCGCGGTGAATGCCGAGCTATCTACGGCCCACGGCAGCATCAGCCTGCTGGCCAAAGACGCCCTCACCATGGGGGCCAGCGGTCTGGTCAAAACCGCGTCCAGCAACTACCTGGCCGCCGTGGATGGCACGACCGCCACCACCTTGAATCTGACCAACAACGCCGGCACGGTGGCTGTGACGACTGGCATCAGCCTAGGCAGCGCCACCATCAACCCGGCGGTGGTCAGCGATGTGAATGCCCTGCGCACGGCCGACTTTGGCAATGTGCTGGCCGTGACCGGCGCGGTGTACAAGCTCACCATTGACGGTGTGGACTTCATCCACACCGCCACCTCGGGGCAGACTTTGGCCAACATCGTCAGCGCCTTGGCTGGCTTGGTGGATACACACGCCACCTATGTGGCCAGCGTGGACCCGCTCAACGCCAACCGCATCAAGATGACCGCGGGTGCCGGTGCCAAAACCATCACCAGCACGGTGGATGCCACCGCGATGGGCGTGGCCACCGTTAGCGCCATCCCCGTGGGTGCCACCGTGGGCGCGGCCCGCAGCATTGCGTTTGCACCCGTTACAGCGCAAGTGGGCGCGGCCTACAGCGTCACCATTGGCAGCGACACCTTCACCCATGTGGCCACCACCGGCCAAACCATGGCCAACATCGTCAGCGCCCTGGCCAGCAAAATTGCGGCCATCCAGACCATTGACCTGCAAGCGGACGCGGCCCTCAATATGAACGCCACCGCGCAAGTCATCAGCACCGACGGCAACATCCGTTTGGTGGCGGGGGCTGGCTCTGTGGCGGCTGACGGCAGCATGGCGCTGGGCAAGGTCACCACCAAAGGCACGGGCAGTGTCACAGTGAATGGCACAGGCGACATCAGCCTGGTGGCGACGGCCGCCATCACCGATGCCGGCACCACTGCCACTAATCTGACTGGGCGCAACCTTCGTATCAGCGGCACGGCTATCGGCGCGGGCGCGAATGCGATTGAAACCAGCGCCGACACCTTGGCCGCAGTGGCCTCGGCCGGCGGCGTTTTCCTGGGGCAAAGCAGCACCGCGCTCACCGTGGGCAGTGTGGCTGCCGTGGGCGTGAACCGCATCAGTGCCGCCGGTGTGGCTGGCGCGAATGGGTCGGTGGACGACGCAGCCCTGGCCGGCCTGACCGCCAGCACAGATAACGCACTGGTCTTGACCACCGCAGGTGGCCTGACGGTGAACAACGCGCTCACCGCCACCGGCACCGGCCATGTACTGGTGAGTGCGGGCACCTCGCTGGCGCTGAATGCGGCGATGGATGGCGGCAGCGGCAACATCTCGGTGTTGTCCGGTGCGGGCCAGACTTATGGTGTGAATGGCGATATCACCAGCACCGGCGGCACCATCGATGTGCAAGCCACCGGCAGCAACAGCAGTATCGTGATGGATGCCGGCACGGTGTTGCGGGCCGACGGCCAAAACATCCGCATCGCCGCCACCGGCAGCGTGAAGCTGGGGGTGGTGGATGCCCGTACCAGCACTGGCCGCAGCGGCGGTGGGGTGACTGATCAAGCCAACTGGGGCTCGGTCAGCGTGGTCAGCAGTGGCAGCATTTTGGACAACGCCAACACCAGCACCGACCTCTATGCCAAGGCCCTGCGCCTGACCGCCACCGGCAGCATTGGCCTGCTGGGCGCGGGCAGCACCAACGCGCTTGAAACCGAGGCTAGCACGCTCACAGCCAGCGCTGGCACGGGTGGCATCAGCCTGAGCGAAGCCAGTGCCTTGACGGTGGGCACGGTGACGGCTGTGCCGGTGAACCGCGTCACGACCAGCGGCAGCGCCGGAGCAGGAGATGTGACCGATGCGGCAGCGCAAAACCACCTGACCAGCACCGGTGCACTGGTGTTGCAAGCAGCGGGCGAGTTCAATACCCTTGACCTGACAGGCAACATCGTTGCGGGGGGTAACCTGCTGGTGCAAACCAGCACGGGCAGCATTGATCTGGCTGGCGACATCAGCAACAGCGCCGGTGCCACCAGCATCCGTGCTGCGGGCGGCATTGTGCAGCGCGCCACGTCCAGCATCAGCACCACCCTGACCGCCACGACGGTCGAGCTGATCGCGGGCGATACGATCAACCAAGAGGCCAACGGTGCCCTGGTGGACACCAGCGCGGCCACTACGCCGGGCAACATCCTGCTGCACGCTACCACCGGCGACATCTTGGTTCAGACCCTCAATGCGGCCGGTGGCCAAGTGGCCGTCACCGCCCTGGTTGGTTTGATCTTGGATCAGGCCAATGATGCCGCAGTGGATATCACCGCCGCAGGCTTGATCTTGAACGCAGCCGCAACTGACAAGAGTGTGGGCGCAAGCACCAATGCCCTGGAAGTGAGCGTGACCACCTTGGCCGCCCAGGCTGGCTCGGCGGGCATTTTCCTGAACGCCCAAGAGCGTGTGACCACGGGTAGCACCAACCGGGGTGTCACCATCGACAGCCTGACCGTTGCGGTTAGCGCGGTGAATGTGGACGGCACCTTGCCAGCCACGGCCACGTCACCTGCCACAGCGACGCTGGAAGACCTGACCACGGTCAACAACGGTGCCATCGTGCTGGTCAGTGCCAATAACTTGACACTGAACGCAGGCACCGCTGCCAGCAACGTGTTGACCGCCGCAGGCACGGGCAATGTGCGCCTGGACGTGACCGGCACTCTGGCCCTGAATGCGGCCCTGAATGCCGGTAGCGGCAATGTGACCGTGCTTAGCACGGGCAGCCAAACCTATGCGGCCGACGGTGACATCACCACCAGCGCAGGCACGATCGACATACAAGCCACGGCAACCGCCAGCACCATTGGCATGGACGCTGCCACCACCTTCCAGACCACGGGCGGCAACATTCATATGCTGGCAGGCACGGTGGACGGCACCAGCGGTGCCACGGTGAATGCAGGCGGCAATATCACCCTGGGCTTGCTCGATGCGCGCAGCACCACAGGCCGCAGCGGTACCGCCGATGCCGACCAAACCAATTGGGGTTCGGTCAGCGTGGTCAGCACCAACGGCAGTGTGCTGGACAACGCAGCAGATACGGCGGTCAACATCTACGCCAACACCTTGCGTCTGGTCGCGGGCGGTGTTGCCAGCGCCATTGGCGCACTGGGCACCAACACCACCAACGCCCTAGAGCTGGAAGTGGCCACCCTGTCGGCCAAGGCCGGCACAGGCGGCATCAGCCTGAGCGAGGCCACGGCCATCACCGTGGCAATCCAGGCGCAGGATGCAGCCAAGGTGAACCGTGTCACCACCAGCGGCACGGCGGGTGTGGGCGATGTCACCGATGTGCTGGCGCACAGCGACCTGACCAGCACCGGCGCTTTGGTGCTGCAAACCACTGCGGGCAGCATCACCACCTCGGCCACCGGCGGGGCGGTCACGGCGGCGGGTAACCTGTTGCTCAAGGCGGCAGGGGCTTCGTCGGACATCACGCTGGGGGCGGCGCTGACCAATAGCACAGGTTATATCAGCCTGAATGCCGAGCGCGATGTGCTGCAAAACGCCAACATCACGGCCAGCGCTGAGTTCAAGTCGATTGACGTCCTGGCCGGCAACGCCATCACCATGGCGCAAGGCACGGCGATCACCCAATCGGCCGGTGCCAACAACGGCAATATCTTGCTGCAAGCCGGTGCTGCCAACGGCAGCGCGGGCGGCGACATCACCATCGAGCTGATTGCAGCAGGTGCAGGCAGCGTCAGCTTGACCGCCACCAAGGGCAGCATCAAAGACGGTGACACTGCGGGTGATTCCGAGGTGGACATCACCGCCAGCGGCTTGCTGCTCAAGGCCGGCACCCAAGTGGGTGAGGGCGCTAATCACCTGGAGACCACGGTCGCCAGCGTTAGCGCCAATGCCGGCAGCGTGGGCGTGTTCCTGACCGAGACCGACAGCATCACCGTCAGCTCGCAAACCGTCAACATCTACCGGGTCGATGCCTTGGCCGATGCCACTTACAGCAGCAACACCAATCAGCTCAAGCTCAGCAGCGCCGCCGACGGCACGGTGGTGCTGGCCAACAAGGCGGGTGACCTGACGGTCAGCTCGGACGTGCTGGCCACCGGTAGCGGCCATGTGCGGCTGGATTCAGCCGGTGCGATCGTGCTGAACAACGCGGTGGATGCGGGCTCTGGCCACATCACCTTGGTGGCGGGCAGCAGCCTGACCCAAAAGGCCAACCTCACCACCACGGGCAGCGGCACCATCGACGTGCGCGCTGTCACCAGTGTGGCGATGGACAACGGCACGCTCACCAGCGCGGCGGCCAACATCCGCTACGTGGCGGGCACCACCCTGACGCTGGGCAGCATCAGCACCAGCGCCGACGTGAGCCTGACTGCCAGCAGCATCACCGACAGCGGAACCACCGACACCGACATCAGCGCCGACGAGCTGCGACTGGTGACCACCGGCGCGACAGCGGGCGCTGGCGTAGGTTTGCGCACCCAGCACCTGCAGATCAATGTGGCCAAGCTGGCCGCCAATGTGGTGGGTGTGGTCGATGGCATCAGCACGTCGGCCACCTACGGCTCGGGCGGCGTGTTCCTGACCGAGGCCAATGACCTCATCATCGACAGCCTGAGCGCCATCACGGTCAACGAAGTGTTGGTTGGCGGCAGCCTGGATGCCACCACCCTCTCGGATGCCAGTTTGTCTGACCTGGTCTCGGCCGGTCACCTGGTGCTGGCCACCACGGCGGGCAGCCTCACGGTCAACCAAGGTGATGCGGATGACATAGGTATCAGTGCGGCTGGCAATCTGCTGCTGCAGTCCGGCGGCACCAGCGGCGACGTGACGGTGAATGCGGATGTGCGCAGCAGCGCGGGCAACATCAGCATCAATACCGGTCGCAGCCTGCTGCAAAACGCCGACATCAGCACGGCGGGTAGCGGCTTGACGATTGACCTGGTGGCAGCGCAAGCCATCAGCATGGCGCAGTCTGGCGGTCAAACCGTGACGACGACGACCACTAACGGCAACGTCTTGCTGCAAGCGGCCAATGGCAACATCACGCTGGAAACCGTTAGCGCAGGCACCGGCAACGTCAGCATCACCGCCACGGCGGGCAGCATTCTGGACGGCGACGCACTTGCCGACGCCGAGGTGGATATTCTGGCCAATGGCTTGATCCTGAAAGCCGGTGTTACCGCCGGCCTGGGTGCCAACCACCTCGAAACCACCGTCACCACGCTGACCGGGCACGCCGCCAGTGGCATACCGCTGGTGAGTGCGGTGGACACGGCTGATGTGAATACCCTGCGGACGATCAATTTTGCGGGTGTGTCGGTGGTGGCTGGGGATTATTCCGTCACCGTGGGGGCCAATGGCAGCAATGTTGCCCACACATTCGCAGTCACTGCTGTGGGGTCGGAGTCCATCGGCACCATCGCGAGCGCCTTGCGCACCGCGATCAATGCCTATAAACCCGGTGGCGTGCAAATTTACACCGCCGACATCAATAGTAGCAACAGCAGTCAGTTGGAAATCAAAGCGGGTGCGGGCACGGCCGCCATCACCACGGCCATACCGGGTACCGCAACTGGCACCGTATCGGTCAACGCTGCCGACACCGCCGACGCGAACGCCTTGCGCACAGTGGACTTCAGTGGTATGGCGGCTGTTACGGGAGTGGCGTATTCGGTCACCATCGACGGCACCCAGTACGCTTATTCCGCCGTCGCTGGCAACACCATGGCGGACGTGGTCACGCAACTTGCCAGCGCGATCCAGACCGCTGGCGTTTATGCGGCTTCAGCCGACCCAGTGATTGATACCAAACTGCACCTCACCACCGGTGCCGGCTTGAAGGTCATCACCGCTGCAGTCACGGGCACAGCCGCCAGCTCAGGCCTGTATGTGACTGAGTCCGACGGGGTCACCCTTGACACCGTTACGGTCAATGTCAACCGCTATGCGCTGGCCTTGAATGCCGACCTGTTGCGCACGCTTGATTTCACGAATTCGACCGTACCCACCACTGGCGCTTACACCGTGACCGTGACGATCCAGGGCACGGCCTTTACCGTCAACGCGACTTCTGGCCAGACGCTTGTGGCGACGGTTGCAGCACTTGCCACTGCCATCAACAACCACGCCACCTACGATGCCGTATTGGACGGCACCCTCAAGATCAATGTCACCAAGGGCGCGGGCGCGGCTTACATCACCACCACCGGTTTCACAGGCACAACGCCTGCCATCAGCGCCGCAGACGCTGGCCTGGCCGCCACCACTAACGCCGCCCAAAGCAACCTGACCACGGCCAATAATGGGCATATCGTGCTGGTTAGCAACACGGGCAACGTCGTCGCCGCCAACAGCGTCAGCGCGGTGGGCACCGGCAATGTCCTGCTGCAAGCCAGCGCAGGCACCTTGACGCTAAACAACAGTGTCAACGCCACCACCGGGTCAAACGGCAACGTCAGCTTGAAAGCCGTGGGCATCACCCTCAATGCGGCAGGCGATGTGTTCACCGGCGCGGCCACCAGCACCATTGACGTGGAAGCCACGGGTGACACCAGCACCGGCTTCATCACCATGGCCGAGGGCGCATTGGCCCAGACCGTGGGTGGCAACATCCGCTTGAAAGCGGGTGGCACCATCACCGTGGGCGTGTTGGACGCGCGGGATGCCACCAGCCGCACCAACGGCTTGCTCAGCAACCAAACTGCTACGACCGCAGGCTGGGGCTCGGTCAGCTTGCTGGCCGGCGGCTCGGTGTTGGACAACAGCGATGAAACTGTCACCCTGGTGGATGTGTTTGCCAACCAATTGCGCCTGAACGCAGGCGCGGCGGTGGGTGCCGGTACCAACCATCTAGAGACCGAGGTGGACCGCCTCAGTGCCGTCACCACCAGCGCCGGCCTGTTTGTGACCGAATCCACCAATCTGTTTGTGGGCGAGACGGCGGCCATTACGGTGAACCGGGTGAGCAGCGATGCAACCCTCAGCACCACCAACAGCACCGATGCCCTGCAGACCAAGCTGACCATTGGCGCAGCCCTGGTGCTGCAAACCAACACCGGCGCCCTGACCAGTGTGCTCACCACCGGCGAGATCACCGCTGCGGGCGACCTGCTGCTCAAAGCCAGCGCCGGTCTGGCCGCCGCCGTGGATGCCACCAACACCGCGCAGCTCAACCTGACGCGCGGCGCTGGCATGGCCACCATTCTGCTCAGCCAGGACATTGGCACTGGCCTGACGGCCACCATCAGCGCCGCCGATGCCGCCAATGTGGATGCCACCCGCACCGTGCTGCTGGCCGGCACCGTGGCCGTGGGTACCACTTACACCCTGACGATTGGCACCCAAAGCGTCAGCTACAAGGCAACCACCGTTCAAACGCTGGCCAATGTGGTGACCCAACTGGTCAGCAAAATCAACGCCACCGCCCTGGCCAGCGCCGACCTGACGCTTAACGCCGCCGTCACCAGCAGCGCCGGCCACAACAGCCTGCAAGCCGGGCGTAATGTGCTGCAAGCGGCCAATATCACCGCCAGCACCTCTGGTAAAACGGTGGATGTGCTTGCAGCCAGCGCGGTTACCATGAACGATGGCACGGTGCTTAAAACCAATGGTGGGGCAGTGCGCATCATGGCGGCGGGCGACATCACGCTGGGGCAGGTCGATACGCGTGCTTATGTCGCCACCGTACTGCAGGCCCAATCCGCATGGGGCGCGGTCAGCCTGCTCAGCACCGACGGCAGTATTCTGGACAACGCCAGCGAGACCACCGCAGCCACCATCGACATTTATGCCAACGAACTGCGCCTGAACGTCATCACCACCGGCAAGAGCGTGGGCAGCAACGCCAGCGCCACCGGCGGTGCCATCGAGACCGAAGTGGTGAAATTCAGCGCCAATGTGGGTGCCACCAGCTTGGTCGGTGCCAGCGGCGTGTACATCGACGAAGCCAGCGCCATCGAAGTTGGCCAAACCGCAGCGGTCACCGTGCAGCGTGTGGGCAGCAACGGCAGCACGTTGACCGCCACCACGGATGCGGCTCAGTCTGACCTGCTGATCACCGGCCACCTCATTTTGCAGACTAGCAACGGATCGATTTTGGTGAGCGAAGGCGACGCTGACACCGGCACCTTGGGCATTCAGGTGAGCGGCGGCAACGTCTTGCTCAAAGCCGCTGGCAGCACAGCCGACATCACCCTCAATGCCGACCTGATCCTGACCAACGGCAACCTGAGCTTGAATGCGGCGCAGGACATTTTGCAAAACGCCGATGTCACCAGCCAGGGCGGCACCAGCAAGACTATTGATTATCTGGCCGGGCGGCATATCACCCTGTCGCAAGACAATGGGACGACGACGCGCACCATCACCAGCAACGGCAGCGACATCAGCCTGGTAGCCACCAGCGGCAGTATCACCCTGGAGACCATCACCACGGGTGGCATAAGTGGCGACGTGCGCCTGTGGGCCGGCACCAACATTGCAGACGGCGACGCTGACGCAGACTCGGATGTCGACATCACCGCCGTCGGCTTGATGATGACCGCTGGCACCGCCATTGGCACCAGCACCAATCACCTTGAAACCACGGTGGCCACGCTGGCCGCCAGCGCCGGTGCGGGTGGTGTGTACGTCACTGAAACCAATGCGGTGGAGGTCAATACCGTCACCCTGTCGATCAACCGTGTGGGAGCCAGTGCATCCCCCACCACCACGCCCACCGACCCCGTCAACACCCAAAGCGACCTGATCACCAGCAGCAACGGCCACATCGTGTTGGTGGCCAAGGCCGGCTCAATCAGCCTGAGCGGCGGCATCAGCGACAGCACCAACACGGCAGTACAGGCCCACGGCAGCGGCAATGTGTTGCTGGATGCCCAAAGCACCGGCGCGGATGTGATCTTGCTCGGCCACGTCAAGAGTACCAGCGGGCACATCACCTTGCAGGCCGCAGACCAAATTGAGGTGGGCCAAGGCAGCACCAGTGCCAACATCAGCACCGGCACCGCCGGCACCATCCACCTGCTGGCCACCACCGGCGCCATCATGATGCTGGGCACCAGCACCATCACCGCCACGGGTTCGTCCCTGCGTCTGGCCGCTGGCACCAACGTGGCCCTGGGCAACTTGGTAGCCACCAACGTCTCAGTGCGAGCCGGCAGCGGAGCCATCAGCAACGCCAGCGGTAGCAGCAAGAATGTGACAGCCGACAAGCTGCGCCTGCAAGCCGGAACGTCCATCGGCACCGGCACCGCCCACATCACCACCGCCGTAGGCACCCTCAGCGCACTGGCTAGCAATGGCGGCTTGTTTGTGACGGAAGATGATGGGGTGACGGTGGATGCGGTGGGGGTGATGGTCGCCAACGTCTTGTCAGCAGTTGGCACCATCACAGTCGCGACCACGACCGACGACCTGCAAGCCGATTTGGTCACTGCGGGCGGTAATGGCAACATCGTGCTACGCACCAACAGCGGCAGCATCACGCTCAACGATGGGGATATCAATGGCGCCACCGCTGGTGGAACGAATGGCTTTGCAGTCAGCGCCAATGGTTCGGGCAACATCCTGATCGCAGCACAGGGTGCGGACACCGACATCGCCGTGAATGCCGACATCGTGACACGTGACATAGCAGGCACTGCCGCAGGCACCGGTCACATCACGGTGCTGGGTGCGCGCCAGATCAGCTTTGCAGCAGATGCCGGCATCCGTACCGGCGGTGCAGGCACGATCAATGTAGAAGCTGGCACCAACACCACAGCGCTGCTGACCGACGGGACCAACGGCTCCGTCGTGATGAACAACAACAGCCTGTTCACCTCAGGCAGCGGTGACATCCGTTTGCTGGCCAAACACAGCGTCACACTGGGCGGTCTGAACACCACAGGCCACGCCAGCATCACCGCTACCGGCGGCTCGATTCTGGACGGTGGTGATGCCTTGGTGGACGTGGTGGCCAACGGCCTTCGCCTGAACGTAGGCGCAGCCATTGGCACCGCCACCGATCACCTGGAGACCACCGTCACCACCCTCAGCGCCCGCGCGGCCAACGGCGGGGTGTATTTGCTGGAGAGCGATGGGCTTGCAGTCGACGACGTAGTGGTGACGATCGCCAAAGTGGGCATCCTGGGCACGGCCCCAACGGTATCCGCCTTTGCCACAGCGGCAGGCGGCAGCGTGACCGATGCCAAGCAGAGCGACTTGCGCACCACCGGTGGCAACGGTAGTATTGTGCTGCGCACCACGGCGGGTTCTATCACGCTTAATGACGGCACGGTGGGCGTTGACGACACCGCGGTCAGCGCCAACGGCAGCGGCAACATCCTGATCCAAGCGTTGGGCGCGGCAACCGACATCACGGCCAACGCCGACATCCTCAGTGGCAGCGGCAACATCAGCGTGCTGGCAGCCAGAAGCGCGGCCTTCACCAACACGGCCGACATCCGCACCACCAGCACAGCGACCACTGACGGCAGCATTGACGTTCAAGCTGGCACGGGCTCCATCACGCAAAGCGCCACCAGCCTGTTCACCAGCACGGGTGCCACAGCCACAGCACGCCTGCTGGCAGCGCAAACCGTGACGGTGGGTGACATTGAACTAAGCCTAGGCAAAGTCAGCATCACCGCCACAGCGGGCGACATCCTTGATGCCGATGCCCTCGCGGGTACCCCGGCTGTCAACGACGGCGACCAAGACATCACCGCCAGCGCCCTGCGCCTGAACGCCGGCACGGGCATCGGTGCCAGCGTCAACCACCTTGAAACCACGGTGGTGACCTTAAGCGCCGAAGCCAAGAACGGCAGCATCTACCTGTTGGAAGCCGATGCCCTGACAGTCGATGACGTGAGCCTGAGCGTGAACCGCGTAGCCAGCGATGCGACAACCAGCACCACCGCTAGCAGCGATGCCGCCCAAAGCGACATCCGCACCACCGGTGGCAACGGCAACATCGTCATCCGCACCACAGCGGGCCACATCGTTCTGAACAACGGCACAGCGCCGAGCGACGACACCGCAGTGAGCGCCAATGGCACAGGCAACATCCTGATCCAGGCGCTCGGTGCCGGCACCGACATCACGGCCAACGCCGACATCCTCAGTGGCAGCGGCAACATCAGCGTGCTGGCAGCCAGAAGCGCGGCCTTCACCAACACGGCCGACATCCGCACCACCAGCACAGCGACCACTGACGGCAGCATTGACGTTCAAGCTGGCACGGGCTCCATCACGCAAAGCGCCACCAGCCTGTTCACCAGCACGGGTGCCACAGCCACAGCACGCCTGCTGGCAGCGCAAACCGTGACGGTGGGTGACATTGAACTAAGCCTAGGCAAAGTCAGCATCACCGCCACAGCGGGCGACATCCTTGATGCCGATGCCCTCGCGGGTACCCCGGCTGTCAACGACGGCGACCAAGACATCACCGCCAGCGCCCTGCGCCTGAACGCCGGCACGGGCATCGGTGCCAGCGTCAACCACCTTGAAACCACGGTGGTGACCTTAAGCGCCGAAGCCAAGAACGGCAGCATCTACCTGTTGGAAGCCGATGCCCTGACAGTCGATGACGTGAGCCTGAGCGTGAACCGCGTAGCCAGCGATGCGACAACCAGCACCACCGCTAGCAGCGATGCCGCCCAAAGCGACATCCGCACCACCGGTGGCAACGGCAACATCGTCATCCGCACCACAGCGGGCCACATCGTTCTGAACAACGGCACAGCGCCGAGCGACGACACCGCAGTGAGCGCCAATGGCACAGGCAACATCCTGATCCAGGCGCTCGGTGCCGGCACCGACATCACGGCCAACGCCGACATCCTCAGTGGCAGCGGCAACATCAGCGTGCTGGGCGGCCACAACGTCACCTTCACCACGGGAGCCGACATCCGTAGCCAAGGCACAGCCAGTGCGGGCAGCATCGACGTGGTTGCCGCCAACGGCGGCAACATCGTGATGGCTGCCAACAGCAACTTCGCCAGCACCAACGGCGCGATCCGGCTACTGGCCGCCACTGACATCCAAGTTGGCGTGATCAGCAGCGCGGCCAGTGCGGCAGCCAACGACGGCAGCGGCATGGTCAGCCTGAGCGCCAGCAGCGGCTCAATCGTTGACGCGCAAAGCTTAGGCAACACAACGCAAGACGCAATCGTCAACGTGATCGCCAGCGGCATGCGCCTGAACGCAGGCACCGGAGTGGGCCAAAGCGTCAACCACCTGGAAACCACGGTGGCCAGCGTCAGCGCACGCGCCACCAGTGGCGGCATTTACCTGCTTGAAACGGATGGGGTAGCGGTGGACAACGTAGGCCTGACGGTCAACCGAGTCAAGAGCGACGGCACGGTCAGCGCTTCCACGCAAACCGATGCAGCCCAATCTGACCTAAGCACCACCAGTGGCGACGGCTCGATCGTGCTGACCAGCACCGCAGGCAACATCGTCTTGAACGACGGCACAGCCGCTGCTGACAACACAGCAGTCAGCGCCAATGGCTCGGGCAACATCCTGATCCAGACGCTTGCAACCGATGGCGACATCACCGCCAACGCCGACATCATCAGCAGCACGGGCTCCATCAGCATCTTGTCGGGCAACGACGTGACCTTCACCACGGGAGCGGACATCCGCAGCCAGGGAACCAACAGCACGGGCAGCATCGACGTGGTTGCCGCCAACGGCGGCAACATCGTGATGGCAGCAGACAGCAACTTTGCCAGCACCAACGGTGCCATCCGGCTACTGGCTGCCACTGACATCCAAGTTGGCGTGATCAGCAGCGCGGCCAGTGCGGCAGCCAACGACGGCAGCGGCATGGTCAGCCTGAGCGCCAGCAGCGGCTCAATCGTTGACGCGCAAAGCTTAGGCAACACAACGCAAGACGCAATCGTCAACGTGATCGCCAGCGGCATGCGCCTGAACGCAGGCACCGGAGTGGGCCAAAGCGTCAACCACCTGGAAACCACGGTGGCCAGCGTCAGCGCACGCGCCACCAGTGGCGGCATTTACCTGCTTGAAACGGATGGGGTAGCGGTGGACAACGTAGGCCTGACGGTCAACCGAGTCAAGAGCGACGGCACGGTCAGCGCTTCCACGCAAACCGATGCAGCCCAATCTGACCTAAGCACCACCAGTGGCGACGGCTCGATCGTGCTGACCAGCACCGCAGGCAACATCGTCTTGAACGACGGCACAGCCGCTGCTGACAACACAGCAGTCAGCGCCAATGGCTCGGGCAACATCCTGATCCAGACGTTGAGCACGACCGGCGACATCACTGCCAACGCCGACATCATCAGCAGCACGGGCTCCATTACTCTAAACGCCGCCCGCAGCATTTATCAAAACGCCAACCTGACCGCCACGGACACCGGCACGGTGGACGTGCGCGCCGGAGCGGCCATCAGCATGGCCGACGGGGTAACGACCCGCAGCACCAGCGGCAATATCCGCTACGCTGCCACCAGCACCTTGACCCTAGGCGCCTTGAGCACCAGCGCCGATGTGAGCCTGAGCGCCAGCAGCATCCTAGACGCTGGCACGGCAGGCGCCACCGACAGCGTCAACATCAGCGCTGACGAGTTGCGCTTGGTGACCACCGGCACGGTCGACGGCAACGGTGCAGGCACCGGCACCAACCACCTTGAAATCAATGTGGCCAAATTGGCCGCCAACATCCAAGGCACGGGCACTGGCGGTTTGTTCCTGACCGAAACCGATAGCCTGCAGATTGGCAGCCTGAACGCCATCAACGTGAACCAAGTCGGCAGCGACGGCACCACCCTGACCGCCACCACCGATGCAGCGCAAAGTGATCTGGCCAGCGCGGGCAACTTGGTCATCGTCACCACCGCTGGCAGCATAGCGACCCTGAGCACCGGCGGTGCCACCAGCGCCGCAGGCCATCTGCTGCTGCAGGCGGGTGGTGCCAACGACATCACCCTGGGTGCCACGCTGACCAACAGCGTCGGCCACACCAGCCTGAACGCTGGTGGCAGCATCGTGCAAAACGCCAACCTCAGCGCCACGGGTGCTGGCATGACGATGGGCCTGCAAGCTGGCAGCGCCATCACTATGGCTGCTAATACTGTGATCAGCAGCAGCAACGGCAACATTCTGCTCAATGCCGCAGCCGGCAATGTGACCCTAGAGAGTGTGAGCGCAGGCAGCGCCAATGTGGCCATCAGCGCCAGTGCTGACATCCTTGACCTTGACACCTCGGCGGCTGAGGACATCAGCGCCACCGGCCTGATTCTGAAAGCGGGCAACGGCATTGGCACCGGTGCCAACCCGCTGGAAATCAGCGTCACCACCCTCAGTGCCAACGCGGGTGTCGGTGGTGTCTTCCTGACCGAGGCCAACGGCGTGACGGCGGACCGCCTGACGGTAGCGGTCAACCGGGTTGGGGCGGATGCCACCGTGCCAACCACAGCCAGCGGCAGTGTCACCATCACCCAGGAAGACCTAAGCGCCACCGGTGCTGGCCACTTGGTGCTGGTCAGCACCGCAGGCGACATCCTTGTCAATGCGGGCACCAGCGCAGGCGGCATCAGCACTCAATCCGGCAACATCCTGCTGCAGGCCACGGCCGGTGCGCTCACGCTCAATGCGGGCATGACCGCGGTGGGCGGTGCCATCAGCTTGCGCGCGGGTAGCACTTTGAGCCAAGGCGTGACCGGCGACATCAGCAGCACGGGGGCGGGCAGCCTTGATGTGCAAGCACTCAGCATCAGCATGGCCGATGGTGCGGCCAGCAGCATGGGCAGCGGCAATATCCGCTACGCCGCCACTGGCGCCTTGACCCTGGGTGCTTTGAGCACCAGCGGTGACGTGAGCCTGAGCGCCAGCAGCATCACCGATGCAGGGGCAGGCGCTACCGACAGCGTCAACATCAGCGGCGACGAATTGCGCTTGAACACCACCGGCACCGCCGACGGCAACGGCGCAGGCACCGGCACCAACCACCTCGAAGTCAGCGTGGCCAAGTTGGCTGCTGACATCAAGGGCACGGGTACCGGCGGCTTGTTTGTGGCCGAGACGGATAGCCTGTTGATTGGCAGCCTGAACGCCATCAACGTCAACCAAGTCGGCAGTGATGGCACCACCCTGACGGCCACCAACGATGCCGCGCAAAGCAACCTAGCCAGCGCTGGCCACTTGGTCATCGTCAGTTCCGGCAACCTTGAGGTGCTCAGCACCGGGGGTGCCACCAGCGCTGTGGGCAATCTGCTGCTGCAAGCAAGCAGCCTCACCCTAGGGGCAGCGTTGAGCAACAGCGCCGGCCACACCAGCCTGAACGTCAGCGGCAACATCGTGCAAAACGCCAACATCAGCGCCACCGCCACGGGCACGGTGGATGTGCGTGCCGGTGCCGCGATCAGTATGGCCGACGGTGCCACCACCACCGCAGGCGGCGGCAATATCCGCTACGTGGCGGCAACCACCTTGACGCTGGGCACTTTGAGCACCACGGGCGACGTAAGCCTGAGCGCCAGCAGCATCACCGATGCAGGGGTAGGCGGCACAGACACGGTCAACATCAGCGCTGACGAGCTGCGCCTGGTCACCACCGGCACCGCCGCCGGGGACGGTGCAGGCACCGGTGCCAATCACCTTGAAGTCAGCGTGGCCCAACTGGCCGCCGACAGTCAAGGCACGGGCACCGGCGGCTTGTTCCTGACCGAGACCGACGGCCTGCAAATCGGCAGCCTGAACGCGATCAACGTCAATCAAGTGGGAAGCGATGGCACCAGTTTGACCGTGACCACTGACGCGGCCCAAAGCAAGTTGGCCAGTGCGGCCAACTTGGTGATCGTCACGAACGCAGGCAGCATAGCGACGCTGAACGCAGGCGGCGCCACCAGCGCGGTGGGCAACCTGCTGCTGCAAGCGACCGCAGGCGACATCACCCTGAATGCCACCCTGAGCAACAGCACCGGCGACACCAGCCTGAGCGCCGGTGGCAGCATCGTGCAAAACGCCAACCTCAGCGCCAGCGGCGCAGGCAAGACCATTGATCTGGTCGCAGGCAACGCCATCAGCATGGGCTTGGGTGCGATGACCAGCACAAGCGACGGCCACATTCTGCTCAACGCAGGCACGGGCAGTGTCACGCTCGAGACCCTCAACGCTGGCATTGGCAATGTGGCGATCACAGCCGGGGCCAACATCCTTGATGGCCATGCCACGGCCGCCGAAGACATCACGGCCGCTGGCCTGATCCTGAAAGCGGGTGGTGGCATTGGCACCGACGGCAGCACGCTCAACGCCCTAGAAACCAGCGTCAGCACCCTGAGCCTGAGCGCCGGTGCCGTCGGGGCGTTCGTCACTGAAACCAATGGCATCACGGTGGACGCCTTGAACGTGGCCGTCAATCGGGTGAGTGCGGATGCGACCGTGCCAGTCACCGCCAGTGGTAGCGCCAGCGTCACCCAAGAAGACCTCAGCAGCGCCGGTCACCTGGTCTTGCTAAGCACCGCAGGCGATATCACCGTCAACGCCGGCACGGCCGCAACCAGCGGTGTCGTGGCTGCGGGCAATCTGCTGCTGCAAGCCAGCGCGGGCAGCCTGACGCTCAATGCCGATGTCACCAACAGCGTCGGCCACACCAGCCTGAACGCCAATGGCAGCATCCTGCAAAACGCCAACATCAGCGCCAGCGCGGCTGGTAAGACGATTGAGCTGATCGCAGGTAACGCTATCAGCATGGGCTTGGGTGCGACGACCAGCACGACCAACGGCAACATCCTGCTCAATGCGGGCACGGGCAGTGTCACGCTAGAAACCATCAACGCTGGCAGCGGCAACGTGGCCGTCACGGCAGGGGCCCACATCCTGGATGGCTACGCCACGGCGGCAGCAGACATCACGGCCGCCGGTTTGATCCTGAAAGCCGCAGGCGGCATCGGCCACGACGGCAGCACGCTCAACGCGCTAGAAACCAGCGTCACCACGCTCAGCTTGAGCGCAGGCAGCTTTGGTGCCTTCATCAGCGAGGCGGATGGGCTGACGGTGGACACCGTAACCGTGTCAGCCCAGCGCGTGGGTGTGGATGCAACAGTGCCCGCCAGCGCCAGCGGCACCGCTTTGGTCACGCAGGCCGACCTCTCTAGTGCGGGGCATTTGGTGCTGCAGAGCACCGCGGGCAACATCGTTCTAAACCAAGGCGGCGGATCCACTGACGACACCGCCGTGCGCACCAGCGGCACGGGCAACATCCTGATCCAAACCCTGGGCACTGGTACCGTTATCACCGCCAACGCTGACATCCTCAGCGCCAGCGGCAACATCAGCGTGCTGGCCGCTGGCAGCGTGAGCTTTACCAACACCGCCGACATCCGCACCAGCAGCACGGCGGCAGGCAGCGGCTCGATCGACGTGGTCGCAAGCAGCAGCAGCATCACGCAAAGCGCCACCAGCCTGTTCACCAGCACCGGTGCCAGCGCCACCGCCCGCCTGCTAGCCGCCACCGATGTGACGGTGGGCGACATCGAACTGAGCCAAGGTAAGGTCAGCATCACCGCCATTAATGGCAGCATCAGTGATGGCGATGCCTTGGTGGCAGGTGCCAACGACGCCGACCAAGACATCACCGCCAGCGCCCTGCGCCTAAACGCCGGTGCAAGCATCGGCACGAATGCCAACCACCTGGAAACCACGGTGGTGAAGCTAAGCGCCGAAGCCAAGAACGGCAGCATCTACTTGTCGGAAGCCGATGCCCTGACTGTGGACGACGTGAGCCTGAGCGTGAACCGCGTGACCAGCGATGCCAGCATCAGCACTGCCAGCAGCAGCGATGCCGCGCAAAGCGACCTGCGCACCACGGGCGGCAACGGCAACATCGTGCTGGTCGCAGGCGGCACGGTCACCCTGAACAACGGCACGGCCAACACCACCGGTGCCGGCTTTGACGGTAGCGCAGTCAGCGCCCACGGCAGCGGCTCCATCCTGATCGATGTGAACACGGGCAACCTGGTGGTCAACAGCGACATCACCAGCGGCACGGGCCACATCACGCTCAAAGCGGCCAGCGACGTGCTGTTGGGCAGCAGCACAGCAGCAGGTGTCGGCATCACTACCGGCACGGCAGGCACGATCAGCATCGACGCAGAAGCAGGCGCATTGACCATGGTCAGCGATGCCAAGGTCAGCGCCACCGCCAGCAGCGCCCGCATGAACGCAGCCACCAGCATCACGCTGGGCAACGTCACAGCGGCCAACGTTAGCATCGTGGCCGACACCGGTGCCATCATCAACGGTCTGACCGCCCCTGCCGCCCCGGCCAGTAACGTGAACGCCACCAACCTGCGCCTGCAAGCGGGTGCCGCCATCGGTGCGGCTGACAAGCTGTTAAGCACCGCAGTGGATACCTTAAGCGCCAGCAGCAGCACGGCCACCAGCCCAGCCAGCACCGGCATTTATCTGTCCGAACTGGACGGCCTGAGCATTGGTAGCGTCAGCGCCACCGTCAGCGAATTTGCGCCCGGCAGCGCCACGCCCACCCCGATCAGCGACGCGGCGCAAGCCGATCTGACCACGGGCAACAATGGCTCGATCGTGCTCAACACGGGTGGCACCTTGTCGCTCAACGACGGTGATACCAACAGCAGTGCCATCACGGCCAACGGCAGCGGCACCATCACGGTTCGGGTCAGCCCGGGCAATTTGGACCTCAATACCAACCTTGTCAGCACGTCCGGCGCGGTCAGCTTGTACGCCGACGGCATCATCACCTTGCAAGGTGTGGTGCAAACCAGTGCCAAAGATGTGCAGATCAACACCAGCGCAGCGGGCAAGGTGGTGTTTAGCCAGCCCACCGCCCCGGCCGGTGGCACCACGGCACCGAATCAGGATGTGAAGGTGGCGGCCAACACGGTTGAGATCACCACCCCGGTGGTGAGCAATGGCGGGCAGTTGTTGATCAACACGCTGCCCTCGACCACGCCCATACCGATCGTGATCGGTGGCGTGGATACCGGCACGAACTTGCACTTGAGCCAGACTGAGCTGAGTTTGCTGCAACCTGGCTTTACCGACATCACCCTGGGCAGTGGCCAAGCGGGTCAAACGATCACGCTGCAAGGCCAAGATAGCACCACTGGCACGGTAGCCACCCCAGTGGTGTTTAACGACCCGCTGGTGGTTAACGCCACCGGAACCAACAGCACGGTGACGGTCACTGGCAGTCTGCAGGGCGAGAGCCTGGCCATTCAGGGTAGCGTGACCAACAGCACCACCACGCTGACCGCTGCGGATGTCAGCATGCAAGGCAGCGTGACGGTGGACGGCACGCTGCAAGTGGGCGCGGGCGGAGTGACGATCACGGCGGGCAACAGCAGTACGGATGCGCTGGTGGGCAGCTTGACGGTGACCGGCAACATCGTGGGCGAAACCACTACCGACCCCACCGAGACGCTCAAGCTGGTGTCAGAGTCGAGCGTGACGGTACAGGGCACGGTGTCAAACATCGACCGCTTAGAGGTGCAGGCCACGCAAGATGTGACCTTTGTCAAAGCGGTGACGGTCACAGGATCGGTGGTGATCAACGCCACCGGCACCGTGCGCTTTGACGATAACCTGACCCTGAGCAACGGCGGCACGCTCGACATCAAGGGTGCCACCAGTGTGGTGTTTGCCAGCGGCAAGACGGTGGCTGTGCAGGGCGACATGACGATTGATGCCAAGTCGCTGGCCCTAATGGGCGGGGCCAACTCGGTGCAAACCACCGGCGGCGTGCTGACCATCAAGGCCACGGATGTGGGCGGCAATGTGGTGCTGGGCCAGGCCCCGGATCAAGCTGCTACCGCAGGCGCGCTGAACCTGTCCAGCCGCGAAATTGATGCCATTGGTAGCGGCTTTAGCAAGGTGGTGATTGGCCAAGCGGGCCAAGGCAGCATCGTCCTGGCCGCCAACACCAATTTGACCTCGGTCACTGCCACACCGGTGGACGTGGTGGGCCAAACCATCACGATCCAAGCCAGTCCCAGCGGCGTGGTACAAGCCCCCGGCGCTATCACACTGCAAGCCAGTGGTGACGTGGTGCTGGGCTCTAGCCTGTCCACCGTCAGCAACGACAAAGTGACCGTGATCAGCAGTGGCGGCAACATCAGCATGGCCCAAGGCACCCGGCTTGATAGCCGCGGTGGGGATGTGGTGATTCAGGGCGCTAATTTAAGTATTGGCACCGTGGTGGCGGTGTCGTCAACGGCCAGCGGTATTGTGAATATCGATGCGGGTAACGGGATCATCACGGATGCTAACCAAAACAGCACGGCGGATGTGATTGCCAGAGTGGTCAATATGGTGGGCTACGGGCCCTCTGCTGGTAGCAGCGGCGATGTGCTTGAGGCGGCGGCTGAGGTGGTTCACTTCAGCGTGCCCAGTGGGCTGGTGGTGCGCGATACCGGCACCGATGGTCGCACTTATTTCCGGGTGATGGATGGCACAAAGGTTTACCAGCAATTGGTGGTGGACGGTCACAGTGTGACGCGCGTGACCGAAGACCCGAATGTGCTGCTGAAGAAGACGGATGCAGAAATAGTGGCCGCAGGCGTGCCGAGCAACAGCACCTTGCTCAGGAACCCCACTCCAACACCATCAACCGCAGTGCTGTTTGCACCCACCGCATCGTTGCCCATCTTTACCTCGACCACAGCGGCCAGCCGCTATCTGGGCACCGTCTCAACCGCGCAAGCTTTGCAAGGCGATGTGCTACTGCAAGGCATTGACCTTAACACCAGTGTTGACGATTTGTTATCTAGCAATAGCTACGGCTTGGCTAATCGTCTCGAACAATCTTATGTGTTGGGCACGCCGGGCGAACAGCCCCTGGTGTCTGGGCTGGATACCTTCAGCCAAGATACTTTTGAATATTGGGTAGATACCCTGTCGCTTTGATCTAAAGGAATCGAAATGAAAACTCGTTTTAATCAATCTGGTGGGGTGGTTGCCTGTGCTGCGCGCCTGACAGTGCTCTCGGCTGCGGTGGCTGCGCTGACTTCTTGTGGTGGTGGGGGTGGTGGTGCTCCAGCACCCGTGGTGCCAGAGGCGGTGGTGAGTGGGGTGTCCCCAGCTCAAGTGCTGGAGGGCAGCAATTCTGCAAATTTATTGCGTTTCGCGGTTACTTTTGATAAGCCCGTTGAGCGCGGTGTCACGATCAGCTACAGCACGGCACCTAAATATGCCGCGGGGGTGACCGGTGCGGCCACAGGCGGGGATGCCTGCGGCGCTGGTGTGGATTACATCAATTTAAGCAACAAGACTGTTGCCGTGTCGCCAGGTGCTCAAACGGCTGAGTTGCAAGTCACCGTTTGCAGTGATACTGTTTTTGAACCCAACGAACTGCTCACGATCAATTGGTCGGCCGATGGCAAATCGGGCAGCGGTTGGGTCGGCACGATCGTGAATGACGATGCGGGTGGTTTAAATAGCACTGGCGTGACCAGTTTGATCAACAACACAGTGGCTTTTGGGCGCGATACGAATGCGCTAACCAACGATCCATCTGACGGTGCCTTGGGTTTTTCATTTGCCAAAACCAATGATTCAGCGTGTATCACAGATGCGGTGACTGGTTTGGTATGGCAAACCAGTGTGACGCTCAACCAGACCTATGCCCAAGCCACGCAAGCGGCCCAAGCCTCGCCGGCATGCGGTAATACTTGGCGCTTGCCCACCGTCAATGAGCTACAGAGTTTGATGGATTACGGCGTGGCTGGCGCGACTGCCATCAACGCAGACACCAATGTGACAGGATTGGGGGCACCAGTCATGACCGGTGAGTATTGGAGTGAAACCTATGTAAAGGCACCAACCACGCAGGCTTGGGTGGTTTCGGTGGCCAACGGTGCAGCCGGAGTCGTTAATCAATCGTTGGCCAAGTCGGTCCGTTTGGTTAGCGGGGTATCCGCTTTGTCTGCTTGCAATGATGCTACTCGATATAAAAATTTTGGCGATGGCACCGTTGAAGACTCTAAAACTGGTTTGATGTGGAAGCAGTGCCCGGAGGGTAAAACCGGTACCGCTTGCGACATCACCACCACCGTGGCGTTTGATCCGACCAAGAATACGCCCACTTACCTGACCGATTGGCTGGCCTCGGTCAATAGTGCGGGTTCGGCGCTGGGCTTGGGTTATTCCGATTGGCGAATCCCCACAGTTAAAGAGCTATCGTCATTGGCGGATCGTTGCCAAAACAGCCAGATCAGCACCAATGTGGCAATTGATAATCTTTTTCCAAATACGCAGTCATCGTCTTACGTGACAGCCAATGGTAATGTCAATGTTGCTAACGAATATTGGTATGTGAGTTTTATTTTTGGCGACGTAGGTTCGGCACCGCTTGTCAATAAAAACCTGCGCTTGGTGCGTGCCGGCCAATAAGCCCATGATGTTGTTGTCGGTGGCTTTGGGCCACCACGACGCGAACATGGCCTATTGCGATGGTCCGCAGGTCAGATACATTAAGTTTGAGCGGGTCAAGCAAATCAAACGATTCGGGTTTCAGGGCTTGCAGGGCTGGCAAGAGGATGTTCGCAGCATCTGGGGCCTGGACGTGGGGGCGTTTGATGATGTGGCGCTAGGGTTTGACCCCGGCGCACTGCCCGATGACTTAAAAAAGCATCTGTCCCATCTGGCGCTGCATCGCTTGGCATTTGATCAATCGAAAGCAGAGCGCCTGGCCCCTGCGCTGTGTGATTATTTGGGGCTGCGGCAGGCTTGGCTGGTGAGCCACCACTATTCGCATGCGCTGAGCACTTGGATGCAGGCACCACAGCCGGATGTGCAAATTGTGATCGACGGGCTGGGCGATGGCCGCCCCTGGAGTGTGTACCGGGGCGATAAGCTGGTGGCCATGGGCCACATTCAAAACGGGTCGATTGGCTGGGGCATGCGTGATGCCGGCAAGCTGTTGGGGATCAAGTTTGGTCATTACAACGATATTGCCGGCAAGCTGATGGGGCTGCAGTCTTATGGCCGCATTGACACGAGGTATTTGGCATGGTTGCAGCGGTTTGATTTTTTGCAGCTCAAAGAGGTTTGGTCGTATCGGCATTGGCGAGCTTACAAGCAAGACGCATTGCTGGCACAGCTGACGGCACTGGATTGGGCGGCGACGGTGCACGAGCGCATGGCTGAGCTGCTGCTGGACTTTTTTAAACAGTTTGCCCACCCGACGGAGGTGGTGGCTTATTCGGGTGGGGTGGCGCAAAACGTGATTTGGAACGCGCGGCTGAAGGCACATTTTCCGAAGCTGGTGATCGCACCGCATGCTTGTGACGAAGGGTTGAGTTTGGGGGGGTTGGAATGGTTGCGCTGCCAACATGGTGCATCCGCCTTGAGCTTGCCAGATTTTCCGTATGACCAGTCAGACACGGGTGTGGCTGCGCCGGGTGATGACACCGTGCGCCAAGTGGCGCAGTGGCTGGCGCAGGGCAAGATCGTGGGTTGGTATCAAGGGCGGGGCGAAATTGGGCCCAGAGCACTGGGGCATCGTTCGATTTTGATGGACCCTCGGCTGCAAAATGGCAGGGCCTTGGTGAACGCGATCAAGCAGCGAGAAAACTATCGGCCGTTTGGGGCGTCGGTTCTGAGCGAGCGTTTTGATGACTATTTCTTGGGCGACCAAGATGCCTTTATGTTGTTGGCTTCGACCGTGCGGTCGGCCCAGTTTGCGGCCATCACGCATGTGGACGGCTCGTGCCGGGTGCAGTCGGTCGGGCCTGAGTGTGCGGCGTTGCGCCGACTGTTGCTGCAGTTTGATGCGTTGACCGGCTGCCCGGTGTTGTTGAACACGAGTTTGAACCTAGCTGGCAAGCCGATCGCCGCCACGCCCGAGTCGGCGCGCCAATTGTTTGCCCAGTCGCCAATGGATGTGATGGTGATTGGCGATGAGCTGCTGATCAAAGGATCATGTTGAGATTGAGCACGATGCGCTGCTCAGTGTCGGTGCAGTGCACGCCGGAGTGGGGCAAGGTGGCGTCAAAAAACACTATGCGGTTGGCCACGCTGTCCACTTGGCGGCCGTCCTCAAACAAGGTGTAGCCGTTGTTGGTGTTGAGGTAAAGCACCGCAGTGGTGGCCCCCGGCTGGCGCGTGTCGGTATGAAAGGCGTAGGCGATTTGCGTTGTTTGCCGCTGGGTCAGGTTGGCCTTGACCTTGATCAGGCGTTGCGGTTGAATCTGCGCTAGCAGTGCTTGGATTAAGCTCAAATGGCGCGACCGATACAGCCGTTTGGAATTTTGCAAATAGAAACCATGCACATATTGCAAGTTGCATTCGGGTGGAAAGTGAGCCGGTGGGTCTTTCAGAATCTGGCTTTTTTCCCACGGAAACAAAGGCGACGTGATAGCCGTGCTGAGCGCACGAAACGCGTCTGGCGTCAGGTAGTTGTCAATGATGCGCATTGTGTTCGTCTGCCCAAGTGCGTTTGGGCAATAGCGCCCGATTAAACTTTTTGCTGCACATCAACGCGGCCAGTAGCAACTGTTGCACGGCTTTTTTGGCGGCCATTATCCTGGGGCCTTTGAAGAAATGAAAGCGATGGCGTAATATTTTGAAAGCGATGATTTTCCGCGATTAGGCGGGTGCGATTCAAACTGATGTGGTGAATTGATCATCTACGCTGCTTGAAATTTTTTGCCAATAGCTATGCCACTGATGGTTTGCCCGATTGAGCCGCAAGGCCAGCATATGTTCGGCGTTATGCACT
>Ga0210009_1000244_pt1 | contig 68286 bp, 59 predicted proteins | sample CryGeyCG2114_065_FD_185457 | JGI IMG/M metagenome (GOLD analysis project Ga0210009, IMG submission 185457) | Groundwater microbial communities from aquifer - Crystal Geyser CG12_big_fil_rev_8/21/14_0.65 (SPAdes) (version 2) | ecosystem: Environmental > Aquatic > Deep subsurface > Groundwater ...
TATAAGTCCACTAAAGAGCCGTTCGAGACTAGGACGTTGATAGGCATGGTGTGTAAGCGTTGTGAGGCGTTGAGCTAACATGTACTAATGACTCGAGAGGCTTAACCATACAACCCAGATGGGTTTTGCTAAGCGAACTTAGACAGAATATAAGCACTTAATGAAGTGTGGTCATAAAATGCTCCTGCATTTATGACACACAGTACATCCGTGTACTTGAACTCAAACAAAGCAAATCAGCTTTCCGAATTATTATTTAATGCTAAGGCATTAAATAAACCAAATATGCTTGGTGACAATAGCATTGTGGTCCCACCTGATCCCATCCCGAACTCAGAAGTGAAACGCAATCGCGCCGATGGTAGTGTGGGGTCTCCCCATGTGAGAGTAGGTCATCGCCAAGCGCCTAATTATCTCGTAGAGATGTAACGAAGCCAGCTGAATAAGCTGGCTTTTTTGCATCTGTGATTTTTATATTTGAACTGCAATTTCTTGAAATCCATTATTATTCTATTTTTATATTCTAATGCTTCAGCAACATTTCAATATTTTGTTGAAGATTGCTATAGGTTTCAATTAAGTCCTTTTGCTTAGTAACGCTTTTCCCGCTAGCATACAGGGCTATTCATCATTTTATTAAAGGTTGCCGGGCACCGATGCTTCGTAAACTTTCTCTCGCGATATTGATCCCACTGTGTATGCTGACACTTTATTTAGTGTTAGTCGTTGGTGAGTATCTGTATGAGAATGATCAAGTTCGTGGTGAGCTTGCCGAGCGTCAGGTGAATCAGATTAAGCAACAGCTATTCAGAATGCAGACGGTTGTGCAATCGGCACAAGCTTTACAGGATGTGGAGCGTATTGAGCAGGAAGTCTCCTTGGCTGCGCTGGATATGAGCACTATGGTGTATATTTTAGTCGATGCGGATAGTCGGATTCGTTTCGCTAATCATACTGTCTGGCGTGATAGTAATGCTATCCAAGTGATTGATGGCTATGATGTAATGAAACACCATGCCGTTGTGCAATCTTCCCTGCAACAGATATCCGTCAATCTCGAACGGTTAACTATTCAAGCTTATTATCCGGTAGTGCCTCAATATCCTGGTGCTGTTGAGTTGATCTATCTTGAATCCGATCTTGCTCCCTTAGTTTCTGAAGCTTCTGCCAAATTACAGCAACGTTTTATCCGTGTCTGGGGGCTGGGTGGTCTGTTGCTGATAGGTTTTACGCTAATTCTTTATTACCTATTGATCCGTCCATTCAAAATGTTGAGTGAGACGGCTAAACAGGTCGGGACAGCGGCATTTTCGACTCAAATACCTTGGAGTTCGGCGGAGGTATTATCCCTGCAATCTATCTTGCAACTGGTTCATGAACGTTTAGGTCGTGCAGTTAAGCAATTGAATGATAGCGAACAGCGTTGGCTATTTGCAGTGGAAGGTTCACGTAATGGTATTTGGGATTGGGATATAGGTACGGGTCAGGTATTTCTCTCCGATCGTTGGAAGGAGATGATTGGTTATGCGCCGGATGAGCTTGAAGGTTCTTTCCAGATTTGGGAGACGCGTTTACACCCTGAGGACCGACAAGCGGTTTTAGATTGCTTGCAGGAATATTTGAGTGGTAAGAGTAAAGAGTTTGAGAGTGTTCATCGACTTAAGCACAGGGATGGTCATTATGTGTGGGTGCTCGATCGTGGCATGCTAGTCGATTGGGATCATCAAGGGCGTCCGACACGCATGATAGGTATTCATGTGGATGTCTCTGAGAGTGAGAAGAACCATGCTGCCATCGCCCAGCTAGTTGAAAATTCTGTTGCGGGGCACCGAATGTTACCCGCAACATTTATGGAGCGTTTGTCTCAATTCCTTATTCAAAGAAATAGCTCGGGCTATTGGGGAGGATTTTTCTTTGTTGAAGTTGAGTGCTTTGGGGTGACTGACTCCCTTACACCACATGAGCTTGAGCGGTTATTTGCCCAGCTCGGTGCACGATTGTCGAGCTATTTTACTGAGAACATTATCGTTGGTCATTTGGAGGCGGGACGTTTTGTTCTGCTTTCCAAAGAGTTGGGTATCGATGCTGAAATGGCGGGGCGCCGTGGCTTGGCTTTGGCGACAGAACTAAGGCAAATCATAGCCCGTCCTTTCCATTATGCGGAACATCATTTCGAACTGAATGCCAATGTGGGGATTTATTTGCTCGATAGTGTTGAAACCTTAGAACCTTCTACCGTGTTACACCGCGCAAAACTCGCGAAACAAACAGCTAAGCTACAGGAGCAAGCGGGTTGTGCTTTCTATCATGCAGGTTTAGATAAACGTCAAAGTCATGATGAACTCCTGCAGCAAGAACTGAAGATTGCGATAGAGCAAGATAAGTTGTCATTGATGTTCCAGCCAGTTGTTGATGTGAATGGGGATATTATTTCTGCGGAAATATTATCCCGTTGGTATCTGGCCAATGGCGAAGTTATCTCACCAGCCAAATTTATTCTTCTTGCTGAGCGTAGCGGTTTAATTGCAGCCTTAGATCTGAGCGTCTTTAGACGAGCCTGCCTGTTACTGCAGCAAGCGAAAGGCCAAGGCCTAGTGTTGCCACGGATGACAATCAACATTAGCTCATTATCGTTTTGCCAAGTTGGTTTTATCGAGCATTTATTGGAGTTGGTTAGTACTTATGCTCTTGATGCGAATCAATTGGGTATTGAACTCACTGAAACGACATTATTGATGCAAGAAACCTTTGTGAATGAACGTATTACTAAATTGTCTGCCGCAGGAGTACCCATTATCTTAGATAGCTTTGGTGTGGGTCAAAGCGCTTTAAGTAGTCTAATGAAATATCCAGTAAGTGCAGTGAAACTAGATATCAACTGCGAGGCTATGGCCTCATCGCTGTGGCAAAGTGCTTTAATCCAGTCGCTACAGGCATTTGAGATACAATTAGTGGCGAAAGGGATTGAATCGGTTAAGCAGCAACAGGTTTTTGCTGCCCTTGGTTGTCATGCTTATCAAGGCTATTGTTTTAGCCGCCCACTCAATTTCACTGATTTTAAACAGCTTGTTTGTCCCCGTCCTTTACTGCATAGCGTGTAAAGAAATCGAGTGCATAATTTAGGGCCTGATTTCGATAGGTGTCTTTTTCCATAAAAATTTCATGGGCAGCCCCTGGTATCACCTTCAATTGGCAATGAGTGCTTACGGCAAGGTTCTGGGCTGCATTATCAACAATTTTATCTTCACTCGCTTGCAGGATCAGTATGGGAGTACGAATTTGCGCCGTTGCCAGTACGCAGGAATCCGCCGCATCTAAAGACTCAGTTAGCCAGTGATTGGTCGGCGAGCCGAGTTGGAGTTTAGGGGCTGCTTCATATAATTCCCTATAGGCTTGATACCTTGTCTGGCTGTGGGTTAAGTCATTCCCTTTAAACGGCATGGCGTTATAATTTTGTCCACTGAGTACAAAGTTAGGCTCACCACCATTAAGGCTGGTATCTAGCTTGCTTGCCAACCAACGAACAAATCCCTTTGGCATTGGCAGTTTGATGCCATACATGGGTGCTGAAAATGCCGCCGCAGTGAAAATATCGGGATGTTGTTTGAGATATAAAGTGCCAATCGCGCCACCCATTGAATGGCCAAGTAGCATGAGCTGTTTGTCGTTTTGTGGTAACACTTTCTTTTGCATAAACAGTGCAAAATCATCAATATAATCATTGAATCTTCGCACATGACCCATGTGTGGATTGACTGTCATGCGATCCGACAGCCCTTGGCCGCGATGATCTATGGCATAAACAGAGTAACCCTGTTGGTACAAGTCGAAGACTAATTCTTGATACTTTAAATAGGATTCAACTCGGCCACTACTGAGAACGATTGCGGTATGAGCTTGGGGATGTTTGACCATCATATAGGCCAGCGTGATGCCATCGGCTGTGATCAGCGTGTCTTGAACAACGCTTTTCCAGAAGGCTTGTTGCTCTGAGGTATTTAAATCGTGTTCGGTTGAAAATACAGGGGTAGCTTGGCTCATTCGCTGTGCACATATCTTGGCAAAAGGGTTTGCTAGAGTGTAACAGAGAAGCATAGGAGTCTGAAAATGCAGACTCCTATGCTGCTAGTTTTATGACTTGGCTTTTTGAGTTGCTATAAAGTCATCAATCTGCCCTTCGAGTATCTGCATGGGGACAGAGCCGTTTTCAAGCACGGCATCGTGGAAGGCGCGAATATCAAACTTGTCGCCGAGTTCCTGCTGTGCTTTTGCACGTAACCGCTTGATCGTTAACTCGCCAATCTTGTAAGACAAGGCTTGTCCTGGCCAGGAAATATAACGGTCAATTTCGGTCGTGACATTATGCAGTGATAGCGCGGTATTGCTGGCCATAAAGTCGATGGCTTGTTGACGACTCCACCCTTGGGCATGCATGCCCGTGTCTACGACTAAACGCGCCGCACGCCACATTTCATAGGTTAAGCGGCCAAAGTTACTGTAGGGATCTTGGTAGAAACCGGCCTCTAAACCTAAGTATTCGCAATACAGACCCCAGCCTTCACCGAAGGCTGAGATATAACCATAACGACGGAAGTCGGGGAGTGAGGTTAGCTCAGAGTTGAATGAAATTTGCAGATGATGGCCGGGTACGGCTTCGTGCAAGGTTAAGGCTTCTAACTCGTAGAGTGGGCGCTTATCCAATGCATAAGTGTTGACCCAGTAGTAACCGGGTTCATCATCGCTGTTCGATCCTGAATATCGTCCTGTGGTGTATTTCGGCGCAATTTCGGCGGGCACTGGCGCTATACCATAGGGTTTACGGGGTAGTTTGCCGAAGTACTTAGGCAGCATAGCATCGGCTTTTTTAGCAACAAATGCCGCTTCCTTGAGTAGCTGAGCGGCACTGGTGGTGTAGAACTGCGGATCGGTCCGCAGGAAATGTAAGAAGTCGGCAAAGCTGCCTTTAAAGCCGACGGACTTGATGATTTGCTCCATCTCTTGGCGGATACGCTTAACTTCTTTTAAGCCAAGTTCATGCACTTCTGTTGACGTCATATTCAAGGTCGTATAGTAACGCACCCGATTCTCATAAAACTCAGTACCGTTCGGCAAGCTACTGGCCGCGATATTTTCCCGCGCATTGGGAATGTACTCTTTGGTCATAAAATCATAGAAGTTTTGGTATAACGGCAGAACTTTTTGCTCGACTAAGGCTCGACCTTCTTGAGTCAACTGAGTTTTTTGTGCCTCAGTGAAATAGCTGGGATATTGCGTAAAAGGTTTGAAATAACCGCTCTTTTCGACTGGGACTATATAAGCACTGATACTGTCTTCAAAACCAGTGAGTGTCACTTTAGGCGGCGTTATTCCCTCGGCTAATCCTTGTTTTAGCCAATGAGTTTGCTGGGCGAAATAGGTCGGGAGTGCATTGAGTTTGGTAATATAGTTGCGGTAATCCTCAAGGGTGTTGAATCTTCCCTGTGCGATTGACGTGATATAAGCGTGGAAGCCGCTTTCCGCCGTAATGGGCAAGTAATAATCTTTAAAGCGATACAGGTCGACATCGTTTTGGATCTGATCTTCCAGTATTTGAGCGTTAATCTTATCTTCTTTATTCAAGCTGCTGCGGTCGAGTGCCTTGAGCTGCGCTAACACTGCGATTTGGCCTTGATTGAGTTTGGTTAAGGCTTCGGGAGAAAGATCTTGAAGCTTTCCTGCGGCACTCTTGTCCCCCATGCCATAGGCCATCTCTGGACTAGCACTGAGCTGTAATTGCCAGCTTTGGTCGATAATCGCCTGTAGCGCGGGAGCAATGGGCTCAACTTGCGATTGCGTTGCCGATATTGCCTGTGGCGCAGCGGTTTGACTATTTTTTGTGGTTTGAGAGGCACTGCAGGCGCTCAATGCGCATATCAATAAACTGGGGGTTAAGAGTTTATGCATAGTCGATCTCTGATATTTTCGTTGTTATTGAAGTCATTATGCCTGATGAATACGGCAGTTCCTTGTGTGGATATTAAGCGGAATTGTGACTGAATGTGAATTTAAATACCTTTGACTCATAAATGCCCCTAAAAATGCGTGTTAAACTTAGTGTCCGCCCGCGACCAAATAACAAAAGCATTGGCTGGGTAGTTCAAATAGGGGTTAATTATGATTGATACATCCATTCCATTGGTGGATCTGCATCGTCACCTAGACGGTAACGTGCGAGTGAACACCATTTGGGAGCTAGGACACCAACACGGCATTGCGCTACCTGCCGATTCTTTAGCAACGCTCGCACCTTTTGTGCAAATTCAGGGGAAAGAAACTAGCCTAGTCGCCTTCTTAAAGAAGCTCGATTGGATGGTTGCCGTACTCGCAGATTTGGATGCGGTTAAACGCGTGGCCTATGAAAACGTCGCCGATGCGGCGTTATCTGGCTTAGATTACGCCGAGTTACGTTTTAGTCCTTACTATATGGCGATGAACCATAAGTTACCGATTGAAGGCGTAGTTGAGGCGGTGATCGACGGCGTTAAAGCGGGCTTAAAAGACTATAACGTGAAGATCAATTTGATTGGTATTATGTCACGTTCATTTGGCCAAGCCGCTTGTACTCAAGAACTGGAAGGCTTACTCGCCCATAAACAACACCTCGTGGCTATGGACTTAGCCGGTGATGAATTGGGTTTCCCAGGCGAGTTATTTAACGATCACTTTAAACGTGTGCGTGATGCTGGTCTGGCGATTACCGCTCACGCTGGTGAAGCCGCTGGGTCACAGAGTATGTGGCAAGCGATTCAAGAGCTTGGTGCGACGCGAATTGGTCATGGGGTGAACGCGATTCACGATCCTAAGCTGATGGAATATCTCGCTAAGCACAGTATTGGCATCGAGTCTTGCCCAACCAGTAACTTGCATACATCGACAGTGGCTTCATATGCTGAACATCCCTTCAGAACCTTTATGGATGCCGGAGTACTCATTAACCTTAATACCGATGATCCGGGCGTGAGCGCTATCGATATTAAGCATGAGTATCGTATTGCTAAGTCGGAACTCAAGTTAACCGATGCCGAGCTTGCTCAGGTGCAACGTAACGGCGTTGAAATGGCCTTTTTATCGGACTCTGAGCGTAAGGCGCTGTATGCCGCTAAAGCGTAAAAGGTTTAATTAATCGCAATAAAAAAATCCGACCTTAAGTCGGATTTTTTATTGGAGATGCGCTAAGCGTTAGATCACGCGGGAGAACTGTTGCTGACGCGCTTTTTGACGGTAGTAAAGGTCGAAGCACATACAGATATTACGGATCAGTAGGCGGCCTGTCGGGCTAATAGTCATTTTTCTGTCGGCCACTTCAACTAATTTATCGTCGATAAAGGTTTGTAGTAGTTTCAAGTCTTCGGCGAAGTATTCTTCAAACTTAATTCCCAGTTTTTCATCCATTTTCGCCATATCTAAATCGAAGTGGCAAATCAGCTGTTTAATCACAACACGGCGGATTTCATCGTCGCGGTTCAGGCTACAACCTTTCCACAGGGCGTGGCCGTCCTTTTCTATGGCTTCATAGTAAGGGCGGATATCTTTTTGATTTTGCGCGTAGCAGTCACCAATCTGACTGATGGACGACACGCCAAGACCTAACAAATCGCATTCTTCTTGGGTGGTATAACCTTGGAAGTTACGATGCAGTCTGCCTTCACGCTGTAGCTTAGCTAACTCGTCATCGGGTTTAGCAAAGTGGTCCATACCTATATATTGGTAACCGGCACCAGTTAAGGTCTCGATCGTTTGGTGCAACATTTCGAGTTTTTGCTTCGGTGAAGGTAAATGCTCGTCTTTGATCTTACGTTGAGCGGCAAAGCGCGCAGGTAAGTGGGCATAGTTAAATACCGACAGACGGTCAGGGGACAAATCTAAAACACGCTGCATAGTCGCTGCAAAGGTTTCTGGCGTTTGGTGTGGCAAGCCATAGATTAAATCTATGTTGGTCGACACAAAGCCCATGGCTTTCGCTTTGGCCATTAAGTCGAAGATAAATTGCTCGTCTTGTTCACGGTTGACTGCAATTTGCACTTCTTTATTAAAGTCTTGGACACCGATAGAAATTCGGTTAAAGCCTGCTTCTTTCAAAGTGTCGAGCATTGAAAGCTCAATCTCGCGAGGATCGACTTCAATCGAAAACTCACCTTCTTCTACAAAGTTAAAGTTGGCTTTAATCAATGACGTCAACTTAATAATTTGCTCTGGATTTAAGAACGTGGGTGTACCTCCGCCCCAATGCATTTGGGTCACACTGTAATGTTTGAACAGGGGCGCACGTTTAATAATTTCTTGGCTTAAATATTCAATGTACTGATCGGCTTTGTGTGGATGGCGGGTGATGACTTTATTGCAGCCGCAGTAATAACAAAGCTTGGCGCAGAATGGGATATGAATATACAGCGACAGTTTATCGCTTTTGCTATTTTCAATGGCCGTCAGCAGGTTCTGTTCGGTGAATGAGTCATCGAACTCGAGCGCCGTTGGGTAAGACGTATAACGGGGACCGCTGTAGTTATATTTTTCGATCATCGATTGATCCCAGCTAATCTGAGTGGGCTGCTTCAAGGCGTGTCCTCCGAGGGTAAATTAGCAACAGGCGAAGTATGCAAGGTTCTTTGGTAAATAACCTTGATCTAGGTTGTAAAAATGACGTCTGTCTTTTTAGAAGTTACGCAATATCTATCAAAAAAGTACGCTTGTCTGTCGGTATTTGGCGGTTTTGTGCGCAGGCTCACGGGAGGATGGACGTAAGATTGGTACGGGCTTTGTCAGATGACTTCAAAACCACGGCATAAGTGGTTTTGAAGTATAGAAATTAATTAGTTTAATGCATCGCTTTGGGTTGGTAAGCCGACAGTTTTTTTGCATCATCACTAATGCCTTGCTCTAATGCGGCCTCTGACTTCATTCTGATCAAATCTAATTTCATCCTTTCCTGTTTAGGCAAGGCTTGACGAGCCTCCATAATAGGATGATCTTTAATTAACTCAAAGTGTTGGAATAATGCAGGAAACTCAGGTGCGACCCGTTCACTCAGGGATAAAATTTCAAATAATCGTCCAATTCTGACTACGCCTTCGGAGATCTCACAGCGGTCTTCAGTCATAGCAGTAGCGATATAGCGTATATCATCTAAAACTTGGGCGCGTTTCGCACTTGCTATGGCTTCACGCTCGGCTTGTTCGGCCTGCTGGCGCTTTTTTTGCCGTTGCAGCTTTAAGAGTAAGTAAGTGGCGTAGCTACTAAGCGCTACTATGACGATAAAACCGAGAATGACAATGGCCGTAGACACAGAGACTCCTTATATGAATGGCATAGGGAGCACAGTTTAAAAACTGAGTTCCCTATGCCCTAGCACTGAGAGGTTTAGAACTTGTCTTGATAATCTTTCAGTAAGTCAGCGCCCGATTCGAACTTGTCGAATAACTCATCGTCAGACAAAGACTTAGCTGGAGATGCAGGTGCGCCATCCTCCATATCGTCGCTAACGCCCAGTTTAACCATCAGAGCTTCAATCTTATTCAGCTGTTGATCTAACCATTTTTGATCTGCATCGTTGAGATCGCGGCCTTCTTCCAGCATGTCGAGTAACTGGTTTAGTCTTGGATCTTCTTCCAATTTCAGCAGTTTTTGCTCGTCAGTCAGCTTAGCTTGTTTCACTTTTGGCTGAGCGGCTTTATCTGTTACCACTGCCGCAGGAAGCGCTAAAGCCACTGGCTTTTTGCTGCCATGACGCGGGTCTTTTTTCTTAGCGGCCTGTTGTTGCGGCGCTTGCGCTAAAATTAAGCTTTCGTTATGACGACTGCCTGATTTATTGCCAGAATCTTTACGTTTGCCAGTCGCTACAGCGCGATCTTGCTTCTTCACTCTTGGCTGTAACTTAGGGCTGTTCTCGCCGCCCTTGCGTGTTTTCTTGCTACGAGACATGGTCTTCTCAATTGTTTACAACGTATGGCCCCGCAGACTAAGGTTGAGCTTGTCTACAAGGTGCGAAATTAGGTCGGGTGTTATACCAGATTATGATGTTTTTTGCATCAAAACGAGGTCCTTTGCGGCAAATAATAGTTCAAAATCGCTATTGTTTGTTAGGTACTCAAAGGTTTGTCGCTGGTAAAAACTCACATGGGTGAGGTTGTTCTTGTAATGCCACTTAGCAAAACCATCTAATTCAGTCAGTAACGGTGTGCTTATCGCTAGCCAACCACCAGGATGAAGTAGTCGAGAGAGTAAGGCCCACTCTTTTATTGGGTACTGAAAATGCTCAAAAACGCGATAACAGCAGATAAAATCATATTCTTGCTTTAACACATCATGATTCGGGGCAAAAAAGGGATCGTATTGGTTTAACTTGTGGCCCGCATTTTCTATGGTCGCCAGACTCTCATCATCGAGTATACGTCCAAAATTCAATCCTAATAAACTGCCAGCTTGCTGCTGCTCTAATTGCGCTAATAGCGGCAAAATAAATTGCGATAGCTGCTTTTGCTTCAAAGCTATGCGTGAACGACCGTATCTTTGTTTCTCTGCCGCGGGTGGCAAATGGCTACTGGCATTCGCAAAGGTTAACTCACATGTCTTGCAAACATAAAAACTTCGCTTTTTATCTTGATGAAGGAGTTGTGTCTGACTGTTATGACAAAGAGGGCATCTGGGCATTGAGTCTGCTGAAGTGGTTATTAAGGCTTTGATTGTACCAATTATATTGAGTTAGTGCACATTTTAGGCGCTGCAGTAGGCTGCAAATGACAATAAAGAAAAAAGGCGGCAGTTAAACTGCCGCCTTACAAAGGGTGCATCTAGCACCTTATCCTGATTCCAAGTATCCATACTTGCTATGCGACTTTCCCGGTCGGTATCCTTCTTTTTTTTACTGCTTTCCCTGCAACATTTTAGTTATCGGTCTTCCAGACACTTAATTTATTTTCTGTCGCCATCCTGACCACAGTTTCCGTAGATGGTCTCAAGACACATCTTGTTTAGCAGCGTCATCATTGACATTCAGTTAACCATCCATGTTGCTTAAAGTACCTTCCAGTGATAACAAGCTTCCAGCCAGTGCATCCTAAGCTTATTAGCTTCCTTTGCTACAGTTTGAATCATTCAAACTGTGTCCTGATGGGGCAAGTTACCCTGAGTGTAAGGCGTTTTGCTTAGTGCAAATTGGCGTTATCGGCCATCCCTTACAAAAATGTACTGACCTGGACTTCAACACGAAATCACAACTCTTATTATTATTAGAGAGTGGTCTTAATTATATTATTGTTATTGAATATATTTATTCTTATATCTTGAATGTTAACTATACCGAAATCTGCAAGTTATTATTAATCTTTTTGTACAAACAGATGGGTTTATCTCGGTACGGGGCTTATTAAACCCCAAATCTGTGATCTCTGTCAAGTAAGAATATTTGTCAGTTTACGTTAACGTAAACATGGTGGTGTGAAAACGGATGGCAACACCGTTTGCCAGTGTATAAGCCATAGGGGAGTTTGCTACTCTTTATCTTCGGTTAGCTGAACTTAACATTTGGTCATTTAGTGGGGGCTTGCGGTATTTTAGCAGAGGCAAAAGGTTGTAGAGGTAGGATAATAGGCCTGCATCAGTATGGCTCAAAGCGGACTGGCAGAATGAAATGGAAAAAGTCATAGCAAGGATGGTTGACGTTATAAACCATCCTTGCCAGTTTAGTGCTCACTAAATCGTGCACCTTTAGCTTTATTTCAGGCTAGACAAATACTTAGAAAGAGCGTCAATATCGCTGTCGCTTAACTTCTTAGCGACATCTTGCATCATGCCGTTGAGATCGTTATTGCGGCCCGCATCACGGAACTTAGTCAGTTGGATTTTGATATAGTTAGCGTGTTGGCCAGCTAAAGCGGGGAAGCCAGCAAGCTCTGCGCCTTTACCATCAGGACCATGGCATGCCATACAGGCTGTAATACCACGCGAAACATCCCCACCTTTGTAAAGTTTTGCACCAAGCTCTGGCACATCTTTCACTTCTGCGACTTGTAAAGTTTGGCTGGAGAAATATGCGGTAATATCGAGAATATCTTGATCACTAAGAGGCATTGCCATACCACTCATGATAGGATCCATTCGGCCATCTTTGCCACCCGTTTGTGCAGCACTACGGAAATCATGTAGTTGCTTTTGCAGGTATGTGGCATGTTGACCCGCAAGCTTAGGATACATATCGATCATACTGTTACCGTCCATACCGTGGCAGGCAGAGCAAACGATAATTTTAGTTTTTCCCGCTTCAGCATTACCTTCTGCAATCGCAGGTGAAGATATGGCGGCAACTACAACAGACAGCGCAAGAGCTAACTTTTTCATGGCGTTCCAACTTCTGGTTAAGATTATTATCCTGAGCTTACTAGGGTGACCCGCAAGCGTGGTAAAATATGTTTAATGTGATCGGGGTAATATTTTACACGAAAACGTGGAAAAGTAAGCAATTCTTCATTAATTATGGTATTGCGTAGAAAATATTTTGGAGTAAATAGTGACTGAATCTCATATAGATTTTCGCAGGGCGAAGTTTTTAATTAGTGCACCCGACATTGCACATTTGGATCAATATCTGCCCGGTGACGTTGGAGTTGAGATTGCTTTTGCTGGTCGCTCAAATGCCGGAAAATCAAGTGCGCTCAATGCATTAACCGAGCAAAAAAACTTGGCAAGAACCAGTAAAACCCCTGGTCGAACTCAGCTTATTAACGTGTTTGAGCTGGATGCACAGCGTCGCTTAGTAGACTTGCCGGGTTATGGTTTTGCGCAGGTGCCATTGGCGATGAAAAATAAATGGCAACAAGCACTTGGTGAATATTTACAGAAGCGTGCCTGCTTAAGTGGTGTTGTTGTGTTAATGGATATCCGTCACCCGCTCAAAGATTTGGATATGCAGATGATAGAGTGGGCGGTAGCGAGTGAAATACCTGTATTGGCGCTGTTGACTAAGTCTGACAAGTTAGCACAAAGCGCTAAAATGAAAACCGTCAATGAAGTTCGTAAAGCCTTAACTGATTTTGGGGATTGGGTCCAAGTTGAATCGTTTTCATCACTTAAAGGAACAGGAAAACCTAAAGTGCTAAGCATACTGAATGAATGGTGTCATCCTCAGTGGCTGACCGACGAATTAGATGCTGCAGATAGTGCTGAATAGTTGAATTGACAACATAAACAATAAACAGTCTAAAACTCGTACACAGCTTAAATCACAAGTTTAGCTGTGTATGTGCATCTGCTACGCTTATCCAGTCTTCGTTTCCCCAATCTATCTAGCTGCCACTGTTGTAAATTTCAGGCAAAAAAATAGCCGATAACTAGGTCATCGGCCAAAAATATTAGCTCTTTTGGGGAGAAGCTAAATTCAACAAGACTCAAGCACCATTAAATACCTTTAATGGTTCTCAATGAAGACAGCATACATTGGATTTACTTTTTATTAAAGTAAATACTCTAAAAAATGCGTTTGCCTAAAAAAGAGCAAAAAAAAAGCCTCAGCAAACAAGTTGCTGAGGCGCCATAATTTGGCTCATCACTATAAGTGAAATAAAGGTCTGAAAGATAGAACATCTTAACCTCTGTACCCTACGCAGAGAATAATACGCTATTTATCTTTAAATGGAAAACAGTTTTTTCAAAAATGAGGTAATTATGTGCGCTTGATCTCAGGTTGTGAGCGAAAAAACACCTTAAATTGATCTGAAAATTTCATAAAAAATGCTTAATAGGCTGATTTAACGGGGTAATCAGAAATTTATATACGAAAGAGATCAATAGTTGAGATTTAATGTTTTTACTCTAAATTCGGCTGAGTGTCTTAGTGTACGCATGAGAGAACAGCTGTTATGGCACTTTTGAGCATATACAACCTACTTGAGTGTTCTGCTTGATGACGCCGAATTAGGCGTTGCCAAGTACATTGGGCTGCTTGGCTATGAGTGCTTGGCCGTGAGTTATGCTTAGTGTTGCAGATTAAAATGTTAATGTAAGGAGGCTAAATATAAGGCGCAAAACTTATATTACATCGCAGGAGATTGCATTTAGGTACACCAGCACTTGATCTCACAAGAAGCTTCCCTGAGAACTCCATCGCGATTTCCCATGGGGGATTGCTATTTAGCGAGCTAACCTGAACTCAAAAATTGCATTCAGGTTAGCTTAATCTTCTGTTCAATTAGTTTGGTTGTTGGATGCTACAGTGTTAGTGAGCCTGATCCCAGTTATCACCAATACCCGCCTCGGCCAGTAACTCAACATCTAGATTGGCCGCTTGAGCCATAAGTTGACAGACTCTTAGCTTGAGTGTTTCAGCCTTGTCGGCGTCGACTTCGAACACCAATTCGTCGTGCACTTGCATGATCATGGCGATTTCGCCTTGGGTTTCTGTTGTTATCCAATTGGCGATGCTGATCATGGCTTTTTTGATAATGTCGGCGGCGGTGCCTTGCATTGGCGCATTAATCGCGGCACGTTCGGCGGCCTGGCGGCGCATCGCATTACGATCACGGATTTCAGGTAAGTAAAGACGGCGGCCAAACAGCGTCGATACGTAACCTAGGTCGGCGGCGCTGGCGCGGGTTTCCTCCATATATTTTAAGACGCCTGGATAGCGGGCAAAGTAAGTGTCGATATAGGTTTGGGCCTCGTGGCGGGGGATATCGAGCTGACGCGCCAACCCAAAGGCCGACATGCCGTAGATTAAGCCGAAATTGACCGCTTTAGCGCGGCGGCGTTGCTCGGTTGTTACATCGCCAAAGTCGATACCAAACACTTCCGCTGCCGTGGCTCTGTGAATGTCTTTTCCTTCGGCGAAGGCCTTGAGTAAACCCGCATCCTGGGATAAATGCGCCATGATCCTCAGCTCAATCTGTGAGTAGTCGGCGGCGAGTATTTTACGACCTTGGGGGGCGATAAACGCCTGACGAATGCGGCGCCCCTCTTCGGTACGGATTGGAATATTTTGTAGGTTAGGTTCGCTCGAAGATAAACGCCCCGTGGCGGCATTGGCTTGATGGTAACTTGTGTGCACGCGGCCAGTTTTGGCATTGACCATCAGCGGCAGTTTATCCGTATAGGTACTCTTTAATTTAGTCAGGCTGCGGTGTTCGAGAATGACTTTGGGGAGTGGATAGTCTAATGCCAATTCGACGAGCACTTCTTCTGCAGTCGATGGTGCTCCCTTGGGGGTCTTTTTGGTGATGGGATAGCCCAGTTTTTCAAAAAACAGCACCTGCAATTGTTTCGGCGAGCTTAAGTTGAATTTTTCGCCTGCAATATCATAGGCTTTAGACTCTAGTTCATCGATTTTACGCGCTAACTCTTCACTCTGTTGTCCGAGTAACATGCTATCGATTAATACGCCCTGACGCTCTATGTCCGAGAGTATTTGGATAAGAGGTAATTCAATCTCGGTGAAAACGGAGGCCAACTCGGCTTCTTTCTCCAGCCTTGGCCAGAGGTGTTGGTGCAAGCGCAGGGTAATATCGGCATCTTCGGCGGCGTAGGGCGCGGCGTTTTCCAGCGGGATTTGGTTGAAGGTGAGTTGCTTAGCGCCTTTTCCTGCAATATCTTCAAAACCAATGTTTTTATGGCCTAAGTACTTGAGTGCAAGGCCGTCCATATCATGGCGTGAAGCGACTGAGTTAAACACATAGGATTCGAGCATAGTATCGAAAGCGACGCCCTGCAGTTTGATCCCCGCATTGGCTAAGATACTGATGTCGTACTTAAGGTTTTGGCCGACTTTCTTAATCTTGGGATCTTCAAGTAGCGGACGCAGTTTCTCTAGTGCGACGGTTTTATCGAGTTGAGTGGGGGCTCCAACATAATCATGGGCCAAAGGTAAATAGGCTGCTTTCCCCGCCTCGACGGCAAATGACATTCCGACTAGCTCAGCCACCATATAATCTAAGCTGGTGGTCTCGGTGTCTACCGCCATTAAGCCGGCCTGCTTGAGCTTAGCAATCCAAGCGTCTAATTCGGCTTCCGTGAGAATACAATCGTATTGGGTTTCAAGCGTTTCGGTTGAGGTGGAGGTTTCCTCTGTTGCTACACTGGTGACGGCGGTTCTTGTGATTAATTTATTATCTAACACTTCCGCTAGCCAACGTTTGAATTCCATTTCACCATAGCATTGGATCAGCTCATCTCTGTCTGCGGGTTTAACTGTGAGTTCATGCCAGTCTTGCTCGAGTTCAACATCGGTCTTGATGGTGGCGAGTTCATAGGAAAGTTTGAGCATGTCGGCATTTTCAATGATCTTCGCCGCCATGGTTTTTGCGCCCCTAAAGCCTAATTCGGAGACTTTCTCGGGCTCTGCTAGCAAATTGGCGACACTGCCAGCCCCAGTGAGCATGGCTAATGCGGTTTTTTCACCGACACCGGGTAGGCCGGGGATGTTATCAGCCTTATCGCCCATCAATGCCAAGAAATCGATAATTCTGTCTGGGCCTACACCATATTTAGCCGTAACTTCCTCTGGACCCATAATGGTATCGGTCATGGTATTGATCAGCGTGATATTGTCATCTACGAGCTGCGCCATATCTTTATCGCCAGTGCTGATCAATACCGAGCGTTTTTCGAGACTCGCTTGTCGGGCAATAGTACCGATCACATCGTCGGCTTCAACACCCGGAATAGAAATCAGCGGTAATCCTAAGGCGCGGATAATGCGATGTAGGGGTTCTATCTGTGAACGCAGATCATCGGGCATCGGGGGGCGATGCGCTTTATATTCGTCGTATAAGTCATTACGGAAAGTTTTACCTTTGGCGTCGAATACCACGGCGATGTGGCTGGGTTGGTAACGAGTCAATAAACTACGGAGCATATTGACTACACCATAAACGGCTCCCGTTGCTTCGCCCTTTGAGTTTGTCAGATGAGGAGGCGCATAATAAGCGCGGTACAAATAAGAAGATCCATCCACAAGGACAAGTGGGTTATTGGCAATAGTTGGCATAGGTAATTTTCGTTTATCGATGACTTAGATGGCGGTTAGCATGCCACAGATGCACTATTTCAGCCACGGCAAATTGACTCTCAGCCTGTGGATAAGTCTGTGAGTGAAAAAGTCAACTGTGAATAATGGCGTTGTTTACGGCTTAGTGCGATTTTTTTAAGTTGTTGATTTTTATATTTATAAAATATTTGTGTGAGTTCAATACTGTTTCTTGAAAAATCTTCCTGATTTGTGGATTTTTTATTGACTCCGTAAAATACATCTAAGGCTGGCTTAATTTTCACCGTCTGTCAGATTCGACGAATTAAGTTAGCACGATTTTTAATCAGATCAACCAATTTGTTTATGGTTTGTTAAAATCAAATGGCATAAGAAGGATATTTTTAATGAAAAAAATCGCAGTGTTACTCAGTGGGTGCGGTGTTTTCGATGGAACTGAGATCCATGAATCGGTTTTAACCCTATTGTCTCTGTCAAAGGCGGGTGCGAGCTATCAATGTTTTGCCCCCGATATCCAGCAGATGCATGTTGTTAATCATTTTTCCGGTGAGATTGAGAAGGCGGTGCAGCGCAATGTATTGGTGGAATCGGCACGCATTGCCCGCGGAGAAGTTAAAGCGACCACAGAACTGGATATCGATGAATTCGATGCCTTGATCATCCCCGGTGGTTTCGGTGCGGCGAAAAATCTGTGTAATTTCGCCACTAATGGCAGCGAGTGTGAGGTAAACCCCTTAGTGGCTGATTTTATCAACGAGTTTATTTTGGCTAAAAAACCCGTTGGTTTTATCTGTATCGCACCTATGATGATCCCGCGCTTATATGGGCACGGGGCAAAGGGAACGATTGGTAATGATGTCGATACTGTCGCGGCCTTTAATCTGATGGGCGGCGTTCATCAAGCTGCAACAGTGCACGATATTGTGATAGATGAAGCGAACAAGATAGTCAGCACACCCGCTTATATGCTCGCGGGGAATATTGCTGAGGCACATTCTGGTATCGAAAAGCTCGTCGCCAAAGTGCTGGAGTTGGCAAAGTAAGTGGTGTCGCAATCGGGCCAAGATAACGCTTTATGTGGTTATCTTGGTCAAGTGCAGATGCGCTTAGTGTGTGGCTTTACGGCTATCGAACAGACCTTGGGCTAAGCCGATAATTAGGCCGCCGATATGGGCACCGTTTGCGACCGAAATACCCAGCACGTCGGTAAAGCCTAATGCTAACCAAATCAACATAAAACCCATATAGGAAGGGGGTAAACCAATACCCGCGGCAGGCTTACGTATGCCCATCACCCAGGTATAACCTGCGACAGCGTAGACGACGCCGGATAGGCCGCCAAAGTGAGGTCCACTGACATAGTATTGAATGATGTTAGGTAGGGTCCCTGCCACGAGTAATAAAATCAGCAGGGGTGCAGTGCCCATTCGAGTCTCGATTTTTCCGCCCAAATACCACCACCAGAGTAAGTTGAAAATGATATGCATGGCCGAAAAGTGCAGCAAACTTGGAGTGAAAACGCGCCAGAACTGGCTGAAATCTGCATTAGGTACAGCGCCAAAATAGGACAGCGCTTCATAGGTTGGGTTTGCAAATCCGAAGTTCATCGCCGCAAAAATAACGCTGCAGAGTGCAAATACGATTAAGGTGATTGGACCCGCACCAGTAATAAACTGGGTAAAAAGCTGCAATGACGGTGCGCCATAATCGAGCTTAGTATGAGTATCGCCGTGTTCCCAGGAAGCCTGTAGATACTTGCTATCGTAGGGATGAGTAATAAAGTGGGCAAACTCTTTACGGGCTTGCGCTACATCTTTGTCGTGGATAACGAGAATGGCGACTCCTTTCATCAGCGGCTCAATTTGGCAGTCGATATGCTCCCCCTTAAGGTAATCGACAAATGCCTGCGCGGCTCTGCTGTTTGGGAGTCGGCCAATCTCTATCATGCATTCGCCCCATGCCAGGCGCTAAAGCCGCCGTCTAGGCTGTAGACATCATCAAAGCCTTGCTCGCAGAGATACTGCGCGGCATTTTGGCTGCTGATACCGTGGTAACACACCACGACCAGCGGCTTATCCATATCGGCTTGGCTAATAAATTGCGCTAGATTTTCGTTATTCAAATTGAATGCGCCGTCAATGTGGCCGTTGCTAAAGCTATTGCCATCGCGGATATCGACGATTTGCACTGGCGTTGACTCGGTCATGTGCACTAATTGATTAACACTTAAGTGTTTAAAGGAAGACATAATAAAACCTGAGATTGCTAAGAAACGGTAAGCGATGGGATAAGTGTGCAACAAGGGGCTGCGAGTGTACAGCCCCTATCTTGGTATGAGTTATCTCAGCTGGGGATTAATCCCAGCTGAGGATCACTTTACCCGATTGACCCGAGCCCATAGCCTCGAAGCCCTGTTGGAAATCATCAATCTTGAAGTGGTGAGTGATGATTGGGGAAATGTCTAAGCCAGATTGGATAAGGCTTGCCATCTTGTACCAGGTTTCGAACATTTCGCGGCCGTAGATGCCCTTAATGACCAGACCCTTGAAGATCACTTTGCTCCAATCAATCGCCATTTCGCCACCCGGAATTCCGAGCATAGCGATTTTGCCGCCGTGGTTCATGGTATCTAACATGGCGTGGAAGGCCGAAGGTACGCCAGACATCTCCAGACCCACGTCAAAACCTTCGGTCATGCCCAGTTCTTTCATCACGTCTTTCAGGCTTTCTTTCGATACGTTGACTGCGCGGGTAGCTCCCATTTTACGGGCTAACTCTAAGCGATATTCGTTAACGTCGTTGATCACTACATGGCGCGCACCTACATGGCGACACACGGCTGCAGCCATAATGCCGATAGGACCTGCGCCTGTGATCAACACGTCCTCGCCGACTAAATCGAAGGACAACGCTGTGTGAACGGCGTTACCGAATGGGTCGAAGATAGAGGCTAAATCGTCGCTGATATCATCGGGGATTTTAAAGGCGTTAAAGGCGGGGATCACTAAGTATTCGGCAAATGAACCTTCGCGGTTTACGCCGACACCAGAGGTATTACGGCATAAATGGGTACGGCCAGCGCGGCAGTTACGGCAGTGGCCACAGGTGATATGGCCTTCGCCAGATACGCGGTCACCAATGTTAAAACCACGAACTTCTTGGCCTATATCAACCACTTCACCCACATATTCGTGGCCGACAACCATAGGCACAGGAATGGTTTTTTGTGACCATTCGTCCCAGTTGTAGATATGCATGTCGGTACCGCAAATCGCGGTCTTTTTAATCTTGATCAGCAGATCGTTATGGCCCATTTCAGGCTTAGGCGCATCGACTAACCAAATGCCTTTTTCGGCTTTTAACTTGCTTAGTGCTTTCATTTGTAGGGTCCTAAATAATCGCCATTTCTTTGGCAATACGGGTAAAGGCTTCAATCGCTTTGTCGAGTTGCTCACGGGTATGTGCCGCCGACATTTGCGTACGGATCCGGGCTTGTCCCTTTGGAACGACAGGGAAGGAGAAGCCAATCACGTAGATATGCTCTTCTAATAAGCGGTTAGCAAAATCGCTTGCCAGTTTCGCATCACCAATCATCACTGGGATAATCGCGTGATCGGCACCGCCTAAGGTAAAGCCTGCCGCTGACATTTTTTCGCGGAAATAACGGCTGTTTTCCCAAACCGCTTCGCGCAGGGCTTGGCCGGATTTGAGCATCTCTAATACATGGATTGATGCGGTCACGATAGAGGGCGCTAATGAGTTAGAAAACAGGTAAGGGCGAGAGCGTTGACGTAACCAGTCGATGACTTCTTTTTTACCCGAGGTGAAACCGCCCGATGCGCCGCCTAGGGCTTTGCCTAGGGTGCCAGTAATGATATCGACACGGCCCATCACGCCACAGTGTTCGTGGGAACCGCGGCCGTTTTGGCCAACAAAGCCCACGGCATGGGAATCGTCTACCATCACGAGAGCGCCGTATTTATCGGCTAAATCACATACGCCTTTAAGGTTGGCGATCACGCCATCCATGGAGAATACGCCGTCGGTGGCGATCAAAATATTGCGCGCACCCGCTTCTTTCGCGGCGATCAGCTGAGTTTCTAAATCCGCCATATCGTTATTGGCGTAACGGAAACGCTTAGCTTTACATAAACGCACACCGTCGATGATTGAGGCATGGTTTAAGGCATCGGAGATAATCGCATCTTCGGCATCTAACAGGGTTTCGAACAGACCGGCGTTTGCATCGAAGCAAGAGGAATACAGAATCGTGTCTTCCATGCCGAGGAATTCACTCAGGCTAGCTTCTAGCTTTTTATGGATATCTTGGGTACCGCAAATAAAACGTACCGACGCCATACCAAAGCCGTGGCTCTCTAAACCTTGCTGGGCGGCTTTGATCAGCTCGGGGTGATTGGCTAGGCCTAAATAATTGTTAGCGCAAAAGTTAACAACTTCTTGGTGATTAACTTGAATGGCAGTCTGTTGCGGTGAGGCAATAATACGCTCGCTTTTGTATAAGCCTTCGGCTTTGATATCTGCAAGCTGTTGATTAATCTGTGCGTAGAATGAGGTAGAGGCCACCTGATATCTCCTTAGTTAACTTTATTCTGATTCTGGGAGTGGCGGCATTCTAACTCTAAACCTAATTGGCCTACAGCCTTTTTTTCATGCAGCTTAGCCAGATAAATTAGTTTAGGGGTAAAGCCGTTATTACATTATAAAAACTAATGTGTAACATCAATTAATCGTCATTCGAAAATGCTGAAATTGACCTTTTTGAGTGGCTTAGTGATAAGCTCGTTACCTAGCTGGCAAAGGATTATCCTAATGGATTTGGCCGCCCGCACTCAGTGTTATGACTAGTAAGTCTAGTCCCTAATGCGGGCTTCCCGTATAGGAGTTGGGGATATTTAGCTAGGTTCTTGGTTGGCTAAGTCGTGATAATGCTGCTCTAGGCGCGTAAAGGTCGCGATGGACGTTGGTGTCGCATAAGCTTTGAAAATCATCAGTACCCTTAGCACACCTTCGTAGAGGGTCGCTTTAGTGATGGTAGAGGTGCTGGATTGAGTGAGTTGATAGCCAATCCAAAAGCTGACGATCATCTTGATGGTATCCGCGAGCGGGGTGATTTTGTCGGTATCGACACTTAAAAAACCATCCTGTTTAAGCTGGTGCAACACTTGGCTAGAACGGGTCAAGACCTGTTGTTGGGCATGCAGATAGCGCTTTTTCAACTCTTCATCGCGGGCGAGAATATCGGCAAGATTGGCGTACATAAAGCGAAATTGCCATAGGGTATAGAACATGGCATCGAAGTAGCCAATTAACAGTTCTACATTCACCTGCTTCCCTTCATAGGGTTGGAACCCTGACTCGAGGTGATTTTCATAGAGGCTGAAAATAGAGCGAATAATGTCTTCTTTATTACGGAAGTGATAATAAAGATTCCCGGGACTCATATTTAAGTGGGCGGCAATATGATTCGTCGTGATATTTCGTTCGCCGTGCTCATTGAATAGCTCCAGGCTGGCATAGATGATTTTGTCGCGGGTTTTCATAAGTTATCCAAATTGCGAGTGTAATTGGGAAAGCTAACCAACGACCGCCATACTGCTGGTAAATTATCCCTCATTTAAATCGTATCGAATGTTTGGTTTGATGAACGAACAAAAATTCAATGTGATGGCTATTATGCTAACATTGCCGCTATTCATCAGGCAAAACCCATAAGCACGTTTTTTATGAATCGATTTTTTTACAGTGCGCTGCTTTATCTTTTATCTCCTCTGCTCATTGTCTATTTGGCTTTTCGTGCCATTAAAAGCCCCGATTACCTTGGCCGTTGGGGGGAGCGTTTTGGTTTAACGAGACTTAAATCGACGGATTTACTGATCCACTCAGTGTCTATGGGGGAAACGCTCGCGGCGATCCCGCTTATTCGCCTGATTCAGCAATCTCACCCTGAGCTAAGTATTACGGTCACGACCAGCAGCCCTACGGGATCGGCAGAGGTGCGCAAAGCCTTTGGTGGTTCGGTGCAGCATTGTTATCTGCCCTTCGACCTGCCTTGGTGTGTGAATCGGTTTTTACGCCAGCTATCCCCGAAATGGTGCCTGATTATGGAAACTGAGCTGTGGCCTAACTTAGTCGCAATTGCAGCCAAACGAGGCGTACGTTTGATGCTGGCCAATGCTCGCCTGTCGGCTAAATCGGCGGCGCAATATGCTAAGCGTCCAAAGCTCAGCCAGCCTATGCTGCAACGACTCGATGTGATTGCGGCGCAGACGCAAGTGGAAGCGCAGCGCTTTATCGAACTCGGTGTATCGCCAGACAGAGTGACAGTCTGCGGTAGCTTGAAGTTTGATCTCAGTATTACCCCCGAGCGTTTAGCCAATGCCAAGCTATTGCGTCAGACTTGGGGGCGCGAAACATCGCCGATTTGGGTTGCGGGCAGCGTACATCCTGGTGAATTTGACGCTATGCTCACAGCCCATAGGCAAGTATTAGCACAATGGCCCGATGCCCTATTGATTATCGCGCCGCGTCATCCGGAACAGTTTAACTCCGTTGCCCAAGTGGTTGCGGCGCAAGGTTTTGAATCCGTTCGTCGCAGCGAAAATCAGCCCGTGACGCCTAAGACGCAAGTGCTGGTGGGCGATACCATGGGCGAATTGCTCACCTTTTATGGTGCCGCGGACCAAGCCTTTGTCGGGGGGACATTGATCGAAAACGGCGGCCATAACCCCTTGGAGCCTGTCGCTATGGGCGTGCCTGTGATGGTGGGACCAAACCACTGGGACTTTGCCCAAATTACCCAAATGCTGGCGGATGCGGGTGGTTTGCGGATTGTTGGCTCAGCGCAAGAACTAGGGCTAAATCTTATCCAATACTTTGAAACTCCTTCACAACGCCAACAGGCGGCGAGCGCTGGTCTTGCCGTGGTGGAGGCGAATCGCGGTGCCTTGCAGCGGCAATTTGCGCTAGCGCAATCCCTAATAAAGGCTTAATACGGCTGGTGAATTAGGCGCTTTGCATTGCCCCTTGATAGCCCTTCATCAGTGATGCCCAGTTATCGGCGCTGAAAGCAAGGCTTGGCAGTTTGCCTTGTTCTTTATTGAAGGAGCGTAATAGTCTGTCTAGATTGGCTTTTTGCCATTGCGGGTTCGGTGTTTTTAATTCACCTCGGTCGAAATCGATAAGATAAAAGCGTTCCGGCGTCACTGACTCAGTTTGCGCAGGCTGGAACAGAATATTTTTGGCATTGAGATCGGCATGATACACACCACGCTGGTGGAATTGGGCGATAGTCGCGCCCAACACCTGCCATTGCCCCGTGCTCATTATTTCTTTACTGAGTTTAGCGACTAAATCTTCGGCACCTTCGACCCGTTCGATAATAATATCGGCGCGGTAAAATAATCCATCGCGCACTATGTTGGCGGCAATCGGTTTAGGTACGGCAAAATCTTCGCGATACAAAGTGTCTAATAAGCGTAACTCACCCAGGGCACGGGTATTTTCAAGGCCTGTATAAAGGTAAGCGTCTTTACTGAATTTCTCCATTAAGCCGCCACGCCAATAGTGGCGTAATACCCAATGGCTAGCGCCAGAAGCGACAAACCAGGTGGTGTAGCGGCCCTTGGATGAGCCGACGACAGCCTCTTTAGCGCGCCAAAAATCCACCGAGAACCAAGCTGGAGCGATAGCTGTTGGCGTATCTTGGCAAAGCGCCATATGGCCTTGGGCGGTTTTTATGATCTGTATCTGAGCATTCATCGGAGAATTGTTGACTTAAGCGTGGCACCTAGGGCCATTCTACATTAAGATCCTTAGCTTGCGCCAAATAACCTTAAAAGCTACGAGCTTCAACCCTAATGAGTTTACATCCCAATAGTATGAATTCCCTTTGTTTACTGCGGCTATCGGCTATCGGTGACGTCTGTCATGCCGTGGCTATGGTGCAGGCGATTCAGCGGCAATATCCCGAGCTTAAGATTACTTGGGTAATAGGTAAGCTTGAGTATCAATTATTGAAGCACTTACCCGGTATTGAGTTTGTTATTTTCGATAAATCTCAAGGCTGGCGTAGCTATTTTAACTTACGTAAGGCCTTAAAAGGCAGACGGTTTGATGTGCTGCTGCATATGCAGGTTGCCCTACGCGCAACCTTGGCATCCCTAGCCATCTCGGCAAAAGTACGCATAGGTTTCGACCGTGCCCGTGCTAAAGAAGGCCAGTGGCTGGTGACTAATCACAGGGTTGAGCCCTTAACTCATCCCCATGTGCTTGAAGGATTTATGGGTTTTGCTAAGGCGATTGGAGTTAACGACCTCACGCCACAGTGGCATATTCCGGTGCCGATTGCTGATACTGAGTTTGCAAAGACGCAGATTAAAGATGATGAGAAAGTCTTTATCATTTGTGCCGCCGCCAGTAAGGCCGAGCGCAACTGGTTGCCCGAGCGTTATGCCGCTGTCGCGAGCCATGCGATTGCGAAAGGATTTAGAGTTATGCTCTGTGGTGGCCCAACTCAACTTGAGAAGGATTTAGCCGAGCAAATTTTGCAGGCTTGTCCCGCTAAGATCGATAATTTGGTGGGTAAAACCAGTCTGACGCAATTATTGGCGCTGCTAAAACGCGCAAGCCTAGTGTTAGCGCCCGATACGGGTCCAGCGCATATGGCCGTTACCCAAGGCACGCCTGTTATCGGCTTATATGCCCATTCCAATCCGGGGCGAACCGGGCCCTATCTATCGCGGCAATATGTGGTGAGCGTCTACGATGAGGCGATAAGTTCCCAGCATAGCGGCGAGGTAAAGTGGGGAACTCGTGCTAAGGGAGAGCATCTTATGGCATTGATCGGCGTTGAAGCCGTGATTGAGAAGTTTGAGCTGGTAGTTCAGCAGGGCTCAGTTAAGGCCTGTTAGATTCGGTCTCAGGTATTTAACGGCACCCTATTGCCGTGCGTTTTTAGATTATGTTAGGAGACAAGTCATGCGGATAGCCATTGCCATCGACAGTTTAGCGGGCGGCGGGGCCGAGAAGGTCATGCTGACCTTAGCTAAGCAATTTATACACTTAGGGCATGAGCCGCATTTCTTAGTCATGGAGGATAATCAGTACTATGAAACTCCGGATAATTTGCCTGTTCATCAATGTTTTGCCGACAAAGATAAAGATTATGATCACTTTGGGCGCCTAACGGCTTCGGTCAATAAACTGCAGACAAAAATTGCCGAGATTGAATCTCGAGTGGGTAAGTTCGATTTATTCCTCTCAAATCTAGATAAAACCAATTTGATGATGACTAAAACGGGAGTGTCGCCACTCTATGTGATCGTTCATTCCTCTGTAGAAGAAGAGTTGAGCCGTCAATTTAAGCTCGGCCCATTCGCCTACCTTAAAAAGCTCAGAGCCAAAAAAGCCCTCAATGGTCAGCATTTGATTACCGTCTCAAATGGCATAGCAAAAGAGATTAAAGATAAAGGTCGTTTTCATCCCGCATCCATGCAGACCATCTATAATCCATTTGAATTTAATGAAATTGTTGCTCAGTCGCAGCAAGAGAATCCTCAAATTCCTCAGGGTGAATACCTTATTCATGTTGGCCGCTTTGCTAAACAGAAACGCCATGATGTGCTGTTTGAAGCTCTGAAGCTCACACAAAATCAGCTACCCGTTGTGCTTTTGTGCCATAACCACAAAAAAGCCATCAAAGCGGCGAAAAAGTTCGGTATTGAGAAACGCTTAATCATTCCCGGGTTTCAAAGTAATCCCTTCCCTTGGATAAAACGCGCTAAGGCACTCGTGCTCAGCTCAGATTTTGAAGGCCTGCCCACAGTCTTGATTGAATCATTAGCCTGTGGAACCCCAGTTGTTAGTACCGATTGCCCCCATGGACCAAGTGAGATTCTAACTGGTAATTTATCGCCCTATCTAGTGCCGCGCCGCGATCCTAAGGCGTTGGCAAAAATGATCGATGAAGTGGTCAAGCAGCCACCATCCTTAGCGGAGGTTGAAATCTTGGCAAAGGTTGATGCGACCTTGATTGCCAAGCAATATTTGGCACTGGCAAAATAATTTAACCTTTAGCCTTGTAGGAGGATGCGGGTGGAAGAAGTCAAACAAGCGAAGAGACGTTACTTATTGTACATTGCACAGAATTATTCCTATGCGATGCTAAGACCCATCCAGCAAGTTATTTGGGATAGGGGCGATGAGGTCTGCTGGTTTTTAGAGGGGAAGGAGGTCGATCCTAAGTTTCTAAAGGCCGATGAGCGGCGCTTGCTGAGTATCGATGCCGTTAAAACTTGGAAACCCGATGCCGTGTTTGTTCCGGGTAATGTTGTGCCCAGTTTTATTCCTGGTGTAAAAGTTGGTGTATTCCATGGCTTTAATGCGGGGAAAATGAACCATAAGGGCCGTGAAGATCACTTCGAAATCCGCGATTGTTTTGACTTATATTGCACTCAGGGCCCGGCGACAACACTGCCTTTCCTCAAACTGGAGAAAAAGTTTGGTACTTTTACCGTCGCCGAAACGGGCTGGCCGGCATTAGACCCTCTTTTTCTTGAGAATAAAGATAATCCCTATATCAAAGCGGATGACCCAAGGCCAGTCGTACTCTTTTGCTCGACATTTTCCCCTAGCTTGACCTGCGCGCCCGCGGTATTTGAACAGATAAAAGCCCTGTCGCAAAAGAGCCAATGGCGCTGGTTGGTGCAATTTCATCCTAAGATGAACCCTAGGATTGTGGAGCAGTACAAGGCACTGGAAAACGAGAATTTACAGTTTGTTGAAACTGATAATGTGATCCCTTTACTGCAGGCTGGGGATGTGATGTTGTGTGACACCTCATCGATTCTGTTGATGTTTTTAATGCAGCGCAAGCCTGTAGTGACCTTTAAAAATCAGTCACCAAAAGATCATTTAATCGACATTAGCCGAGTCGAAGAGATTGAGCCAGCATTAGCCAGAGCGCTCAGCCGTCCCGAAGATTTGATGGTGCATATCCATGATTATTGCAACCAAATCCATCCAACGGGTGATGGTCAATCTAGCCAACGTGTTTTGGCTGCGACAGATGCCTTGATTGATAAGGGCACAGGTTGGCTGAAACCTAAGCCTTTGAACTTGCTGAGACATTTTAAAATGCGCCGTAAGTTAGGCTATTGGAAATTGTTTTAAGAAAAAGTAAGGCCGACATAGTGTCGGCCTTGTTTTTAGCTTTGTGCTTTAGTCTCTTCGACCAGCTTAAAGATAATCTCTTGCATGTTTTTCTGAAAATCTTCAACGCTGTGGTTAGCTTTGATGTAGTTAACCGCTTTTAGCGCTAGCTCTTGGCGCAGAGGCTCGTTTTCCATCAAATGGCGGATGCCGTCGACAAAGAGTGGGACTTTATCGAAACCATCGCCCAATACCGTGCCAGTAAATACCCCAAATTGGCTGGTGAGTACATCGGGATCACGACAGCTCACGAGTAGCGTTCCGTAGGATAGGGCTTCCAAAAACGAAATTGGTAGTGCCTCGTGGATTGAGGTGTTCACTAAAATCTTAGCGTCCTTAATCAACAGTGCTTTTTTCTCGCCCTCAACATGCCCTACAAAGTGTAAATTAGGAATATCAAGGTAGTTATTCATGATGGATTGGTTTTTCTTGGACTGTCTAAAGGATTGACCAAGCATGAAAAACTCATATTCTGGCATCAGTTTGGCAATCTCACAGAACAACCAGCCACGCTTAACCGACTCGATACGGCCGAGGAAGATAATGTGATTTTTCTTCGGATGGGTTTCGACATCGAAGCTGTGATCGATTTCGATAGGATTAGGTAAGTATTTGATCTCGGTTTTATCGTCGAGGTTGTAGAGATCCCGCGCTTTTCTATCGAGAAAACGTGCTTGAGAAATAAACGAAACTTTACCCGCGGCCCATAGGTCGTGGACAAACTGATAAATGTTGCTATCCCAATAACTTTTCTCAGGAAAGAGTTTTACTGTATTAATTTCGTCCCACTCGTAATCGGGGCGTGGATCTTGAACCCAGAACAACAGTTTTTTATCGATATTTGGGATTGTTTTAAGAATACGATAGGAATGGGTCGTCATTTCGATGGATAAAAAAAGATCATAGTTTTTCTTTTTTAAGAATCTAATATTAAGAAAATCCATAAACTTAGCGGCAAGACGATACACTTTGATACCATCAATCATATAACGACGGGGAATTAAGCGCTGTTTACTACAATCTTTCTTTATCAGTACTTCTACTTCAATGTTCTCATTGGGTAAGTGTTTGGCGATAAGATGACGCGCCAGAAAGCCGTATCCACCGTATACTGTACCTGTGCCACCAAAATATTCATCGACTAATAAAGCGACCTTTAGCTTACCCATAATTACCCCAAAAATACCCACAAACTCCATTTGTGAGACAAATTTATTCGAAGACGAGTATTTTGAGGTTTTTAATTCTGCCGATCAATTAAATAATTATTTTATTAATACAGAACGAAGTTTTGTATAGCTAGATTTTTTTAAATGTGTTTAATTTGTATCAGTTTAATAAAAGCATGAGGGGGTTTAATTGAATTGAAATCATAATTGATACAATTGTTATGTAAATATTTAACACACACCCATTCCGTATCATTTTGTTGCAGCATCAATGGGAGCCAATATAAGAAATGGCGTTCCCATTAATCATGACCGATAGTTATTGCGCTAACTGAATATATTGCGTGGCAATATATTGGCTGTCTACGGCCTTTAATATTTCTAGGTTGTCTAGGGATGGTGGTGAGGCCAAGCACTCGAGTGCCTTCTGTGCTAATAGCGCAGGTTGACGAACGGGGACTAAATACTTGGCTAGATGCCCTGTGAGAATTTCATTAGGGCCGTGCGGACAGTCAGTACTGACAACGGGTGTCCCGCAGGCTAATGATTCAATGACTACTGTGGGTAAACCCTCAAAATCGGAACTCAGCAGCATTAATTCTGCCTTGGCAATCCAAGCATAGGGGTTGTGTTGAAACCCTGGGGTGATAATACGATGTTCAACCCCGTATTTTTTAGCTAATTTTCGGGCCTTGTTTGGCCTATTACACAGCAGGACTAATTTAGGTGCCGTTGGCATGTCCCGCAGAGCCTTGAAGAGAATATCATGGCGCTTCTGGCGAGTAACTCGACCAACATGGATCATGAAAGGTTCATTGGGAATGTCAGCGATGACCCCTTGAGCCTTATGTTTGATTTCTGCGAGTCGAAAAGGGTTGTATATGGTTTGCACACTCTGGGGTTTTAGCCATGGGGTGGCCCTTAGCTCGTCGGCAATGCCATTAGAGACTGTGATAATTTTTTTACCGATCAGCGCTTTGGCTTTTTTCCAGCGCCGCCAAAAATGCACTGGGCCGCGTTTTAGCTCCATCAATAATTCTTGCTTTAGCGCACAATGGCAGAAGTAGTAGCAAGGTTCAAAATGGCAGCCGGAAACAACTACATCGCAGTCGGTCGAATTGCTTAAAAACAGTGAAAACTTGCCGGTTTCCTCGATTTCTTTCACTTTAGCTTTGAGGTGCGACCTTTGTTCATCTAACGAAGTTTTTTGACCCGCTTCAAATAGATAGTGAATAGTAACATTTTGAGGAGGCATAAAATCGCCTTCTTTGTGAAACACAAATAAGTGAACATCTTGCCCGGCTTCCTGCAGCACTTCTGCCTGGGATAAAGCTATTTTCACTGTGCCGTTGGAGAAAAAGTTATGGCAAAAAATCGCGATTTTTTTCATAGGAATGCTCTTATTGCGTTGCTCTGTAAGCCGTTGCTTTCAATCAAGTTGTCTAAGCTACAACCGCGAGTAAAGACGGGGCGCTATTTGGGGCTATTCAATCCCTCTCTGCTAAGTGGCTGCATTATATCAGTTCACGCCTTTACATGGGCTTAATCCCAAGTATTCTTGCTATTTTTTAGTTTTTTATGGGTATTTAAAGCGGTTTTTGCCGTGATTATTCACTCGCTTGGCTAAAACGAGTAGACTGACGGGCAACGATTTTATGGTATCCATATAAGTTGGGTCAGCAAAGTGCACACAAGAGCAGTTTATCCAGGGACCTTCGATCCCATTACTAATGGTCATGCCGATTTAATCGAGCGTGCGGCTAAGTTATTTAAACATGTGGTCATTGGTATTGCCGCCAATCCTTCAAAGCAGCCTCGATTCACCTTAGAAGAGCGGGTTGAACTGGTCAATCGTGTGACCGCACATCTGGATAATGTCGAGGTCGTTGGATTCTCTGGTCTGTTGGTCGATTTTGCCAAGGAGCAAAGGGCCAGTGTGTTGGTGCGTGGCCTGCGGGCTGTATCTGATTTCGAATACGAGTTCCAATTAGCGAATATGAATCGCAGATTGAGCCCAGAGCTTGAAAGTGTGTTTTTAACTCCCGCCGAGGAGAACTCCTTTATTTCTTCGACCTTAGTAAAGGAAGTCGCCTTACATGGTGGCGATGTGAGCCAATTTGTTCACCCCGAGGTGGCCATGGCATTAGCGGCAAAGCTTAAGACCGCTAAGGCGTAGAACTGGCAAAGCGAATGATCTTTTGTGGTATTTTTATGTTAATTTTGAGGCATTGTGACCTCGCGATGATAATGAAAAGGATGTTATGAAGGCTTTTTTTACCCCCACTATCCTCGCTACTAGCGTTGTCTCTGGCTTACTGTTTTGCTCTACACTCGCCGCTGCGCCTTGGGTGGATGCCTCGGATATTTATCTTCGAGCCGATATTCAAGCATTGGCCGATGCGGGGGTGATCACTGTGCCTGTGAATACTTTCCCCTTGATGTGGTCGGGAATAGGTGGCGATTTAGCGAACGTCGAGCCAGAACTCCTTTCGCCAGCATTAGTGCAAGCCTTTGCCCGCGTTAACTTCTATTACCACAATGCGGTCGAGAATCGCGGCAATGCCAGAGTGAAAGTCTCAGCGGCGACGGATCCGGCAAGGTTTCAGCACTATGGTTCTGAATACCGCGAGAAGGGTGAAGTGAAGGGGTCCTATGAGTATTTAGGTTCGCGCATTGCTTACAAGACGACAGTGACAGAAACCTATGATCCCCAAGATAATAAAAACTTTCGACTCGATGATTCCTATTTTGCGGTCATCATGGGCAACTGGATTGCGACTTTAGGCTCGGTTGAGCAGTGGTGGGGAGCGGGGTTCGACTCTGCACTACACCGTTCGAATAACGCCCGTTCCATGCAGTCACTCTCTTTGAGCCGCAACAACGCCGCGGCCTTTGAAACGCCTTGGTTATCTTGGGTTGGTCCCTGGACATTTAAGACCGGATTTAGCCTCACCGAAGCCGAACGTGCCGTGCCTAAAACGGCATTGTGGGATATGCGCCTCAGTGCCAAGCCCATAAAGCAAGTTGAAATCGGCCTCGCCTGGTCGACTCTGTTTTGTGGCGAAGGGCAAGAGTGTAACTTGAGTTCCTGGTGGGATGCGGTTGCGAGTAATTCGGTTTGTATTGATGGTTCCAACGATTGCGCCCCCGATCAGCGTCGGGATGCGGGCCACAGAACGCAGAGTATTGATCTTCGCTATGCCGACACTTGGCAGGATATTCCCGTGGGATTATACCTAGAACGTAGCTGCGAGAATGGCAGCGACTGTGGTTCCCTCTGGGGGATGGATACCCATTTTGGTACTACGGGTAAGCAGTTTAAGCTGTTTATGGAATACTCGGATACCTATGTTAAGTGTGATGGTGACAGTGCTAATTGCTTCTATGAGGACCCGGTTTATCTGAGCGGTGCTCGTTACTATGGCCGTGCTTTAGGCTCAACCTATGACAGCGATGCCCAAACCTTTGTGCTTGGCTTAGTCGGCCAGTTTAGCAATAGCCGTGGCTTTACCTCTCTGCTACGTTATGCGCAATTAAATAAGGACGGTACTAACGCGGCAACGACCTGGGCACCACAACCGCCGAAGGAAGATTTGTTGATGTTAGAACTGTCCTACCGCATGCCAGTGTGGAAAGGGATGTGGAGTCTAGGGGGCACTGTGTCCAGATCTGAGTTTGAACTTCAAGAAAACGAGACCAATGGCACGCTTTTTAGTAGTTTTGAATATCGTTTTTAATTGTTAAAACAAAAGCCTGCAAAATGCAGGCTTTTTTATTACCGCTAATATTACTGATTGTAAAATTGGCGATACCAGTCCACAAATTTCCCGACCCCCGTGTTGATATCCACCTGTGGCCTATAACCCACGGCGTTAAAGAGATCGCTCGTGTCCGCCCAAGTGGCGTGCACATCGCCGGGTTGCATTGGTAAGAGATTCTTCTTCGCCTCTATCCCGAGAGCATGTTCGAGTGCAGTAATAAAATCGAGTAATTGCACTGGGCTACCGTTTCCTATGTTAAAGACGCGATAGGGGGCACTGCTGGTGGCGGGCGAGCCTGTTTCTACTGTCCAGCCTGGCGTTGGGCTGGGTGGCTTGTCCTGGACTCTAATAATTCCCTCAACAATATCATCAATATAGGTAAAATCACGGCTTAAGTCGCCATGGTTATACACATCGATAACTTCACCCGCGAGTATGGCTTTAGTGAATTTAAACAAAGCCATATCCGGGCGTCCCCAGGGGCCATAGACAGTGAAGAAGCGCAGTCCAGTGGTGGGCAACTGGTATAAATGTGAGTAAGTGTGGGACATCAACTCATTGGCTTTTTTCGTTGCCGCGTAGAGGGAAATCGGATGATCTATGCTGTCTTCGGTGGAGAAGGGCATCTTCTGATTTAACCCATATACAGACGAAGATGAAGCATAGACGAGATGCTCAATTTGGTGATGGCGACAGCCCTCTAAAATCGTCAGGTGTCCCACTAGGTTGCTATCGGCATAGGCCAAGGGATTGTCGAGTGAGTAACGCACCCCCGCTTGGGCCGCCAAATGGATCACCCGTTGAAAACCATGTTGGGCAAACAGGGCGGCAATCCCTTCTCGGTCGGCGAGATCCAGTTTGATAAAACGGAAATTCTCTAAGGCCCGTAAGGGTGCAAGACGGGCTAGTTTGAGTCCTACATCGTAGTAGTCATTAAGATTATCAATGCCGATAACGTCGTGGCCGAGGGCACATAGACGTTCACTGACTTTGGCGCCAATAAATCCCGCGGCACCTGTGACTAAGTATTTCATGTTAAACCTTTTACTGTCGGCTCAATGGTTGAGCATTAATCCTGGTGGAACAGATCTCGGGTATAGACTTTGTCTGCAACATCGGTGAGTTCGTCGGCCATGCGATTGGAGACTATTACATCGCACATGGCTTTAAATTCATTTAAATCTCGAATGACTCTCGATTTAAAAAACTCATCTTCCTTGAGCACTGGCTCATAGACTACGACTTCGATACCTTTGGCCTTGATACGTTTCATCACGCCTTGCACGGCTGAGGCGCGGAAGTTATCTGAGTCGGCTTTCATGATCAAACGATATATACCGACGCATTTGGGTCGCTTGCGGATAATCGCATCGGCAATAAAATCTTTACGGGTGGTATTCGAGTCGACGATGGCACTGATCAGATTGTTCGGCACATCATTGTAGTTTGCCAGCAACTGTTTAGTGTCTTTGGGCAGGCAGTATCCACCATAACCGAAGGAAGGATTGTTGTAATAGTTGCCGATACGGGGATCGAGGCTCACTCCCTCAATAATTTGGCGCGTGTTTAGGCCTCGGCTCTGGGCGTAGGTATCGAGTTCATTAAAGTATGCGACTCGCATGGCGAGAAACGTATTGGCAAACAACTTAATCGCTTCTGCCTCGGTACTGTCGGTGAGCAAAATAGGAATATCTTGTTTGATTGCCGCCTTGGCTAAGAGATTGGCAAAGGCTTGGGCTCGGGCTGAGCGTTCACCGACGACAATCCTCGAGGGGTGAAGATTGTCATACAAGGCTTTACCTTCGCGTAAAAACTCAGGGGAGAACAGGATATTATCACTATTGAGTTTTTGTCTCAGGGCCGCAGTAAAGCCAACGGGGATGGTCGATTTAATGATGATAGTCGTATTTGGATTTGCGGCTAGGACATCCCTAGCGACATTTTCAACCGACTGGGTATTAAAGTAATTGGTCTGGGGATCATAGTCCGTTGGGGTGGCAATCATCACAAAGTCGGCCGATTGAAAGGCCTCGTTCTGTGTTGTTGCGGTTAAATTCAGCGATTTGTTTTTCAGGTAATCTTCGATTAACTCATCGACAACGGTTGACCTATGTGCGTTAACTTGTGCGACACGTTCCGGTGATAAATCGATGGCGGTGACCCGGTTTTGCTGGGCTAACAGGACAGCATTTGATAGACCAACGTAACCCATCCCCACAACAACGATATTCATAGATAGCTCCGATGCCATACCTTTTGTTCCTAGTAAAGTACCATAGTCTTATTACAAAAAAGCGCAATCAAATGAAAGCGACAGTTCCAAATTCAGTCTTTTCTTGGAATATTTTCCTCGTTTACAATACCCAGCTTGCATTCTGTTTGATTCAATAACACTCTATCAAGACAGATTTTTCTTTTGCAATAATCATATGATACCGTATTGATGGTGTTAAAGTTTTGGAGTCTTGAATTGATTTCTATCGTGATCCCTGCTAAAGATGAGGTAGGTAATATTGGCCCTCTGATGGAAGAGATATGCCATGCCCTCAAAGGTGTGACTGAGTTTGAGATTCTCGTCGTCGACGATGGCAGTCAAGACGATACCTTTGGTGAAGTGATGCGCACCGCCACTTCGCAGCAATGCGATGCTAAAGCGATTCGCCATGAGCGCAGCACTGGGCAAAGCACAGCGATTTCCACTGGTGTCTTACATGCCCGCGGCAAGTACATTGTGACCTTAGATGCGGATGGGCAAAATGATCCCGCCGATATTCCGGCCATGCTTGCCCAATTACCCCATATCCATACCGAGCATTTTTGTATTGCAGGCTACCGTAAAAATCGTAAAGATACGGCATGGAAGCGATTTCAATCTCGCTTCGCCAATAAGGTGCGTGATGCGCTCTTACATGATGGCGTGCCCGATACTGGCTGCGGTCTTAAACTCTTCCCCCGTGAAACCTTCCTGCGTTTACCTTATTTCGATCATATGCACAGATACATTCCTGCATTAGTACGCCGTATGGGCGGGGAGATTTTTATTTCTGTGGTCAATCACAGGGATCGTCAGGTCGGTGTCTCTAAGTACACTGCTTGGAATCGCGCCTGGGTCGGCATAGTCGATATCATGGGCGTGATGTGGCTCGGGCGTAGGGCGAAGATTGCTAGGGTTGCTCGCAGTCAAGCAAGCTGGCGCGACTGACAATGAAGCGATTTTATAAGGCGGTGTTTATCGTCTTCATCCTGCTGGTACTGATGTTTGCCGTCCAGCAGGGGATGTTTGAGCATTTAACCGATAGCAACTGGGTCGCGCGCTTTATTGCCGACAGGGGGGTGTTTGCGCTCTTAGTTTTACTAGTGGTTGGTGCCTTTTTTACCGCAGTGGGAGGGCCGAGGCAAGTCATTGCCTTTGTTTTTGGCTTTGCCTTAGGCGGTCTTTATGGTGGTATTTTTTCGACGTTGGCCGCCTTACTGGGCTGCGTATTTGCCTTCTATGTGGCGAGATTAACCATCCGCAGTAGCTTACAACATCGTTTTGGTAAGCGCCTACAAAAGTTTGAAGCCCTGATTATCAACAAAACTTGGCTGAAAGTCTTGATGATCCGCCTGTTGCCCGTTGGCAGTAACTTACTCACTAATCTGTTCGCGGGGGCAACCCACGTTCCCGCAGGGGGATTTATGCTGGGCAGTGTATTAGGTTATTTGCCGCAGATGCTAATTTTTAGTTTTGCGGGCGCTGGCATAGGCTTATCCGATCATAATCAGCTGGGGATCAGCATAGGTTTATTTATCTTATCTAGCCTGATTGGCGCGTATTTGTACCGTTCTAGCCTGCGTAAACAGGTGGATGAATTGGAAACCGAAGAATAAGGACCCTGCAATGGAAGCACTCGAGCGCCGTTTCAATAGTGAAGATTATTACCAGGTACTCTGGCCTTTACTCTTGATGAGTTTATTGATTTTGCTGGTTGGGATTGGTTTTCGCTCTCCCTGGCCTGCCGACGAGCCACGCTTTGTCGAGGTCGCGCGGGAAATGGTGGCATCGGGGCAGTGGTTATTTCCGACCCGAGGCGGCGAATACTATCCCGATAAACCACCGGTGTTTATGTGGGCCATCGCCCTATTTTACCAACTGACGGGCTCCCTTAAGTTCGCCTTTTTATTGCCCAATGCTCTGTGTGGCCTGTTGACCGTATTCCTAGTGTATGATCTTGGTGCAAAACTATGGAGTGTGCGTGTAGGCCGTAATGCCGCCTTACTACTCTTGATTGTGCCGCAGTTTTTAATGCAGGTTAAAAACGCTCAGATAGATGCCATGGTGATGTGTTGGATCACTGTGGGATGTTACGGCCTGATCCGCCACTTTATGCTCGGCCCCCAGTGGCGCTGGTATTTTATTGGCTGGGGTTTTATGGGACTGGGCGTTATCACTAAAGGCGTGGGATTTTTACCGCTGTTGATGTTAGTTCCTATCGGTATTTATGCCGTTAAAGATAGAAGCCGTTTTCAAGGGCGTTTGACTTGGTTATGTCTTGCGGGGCCTTTGGCCATGCTGGCGGTGATTGCCTGCTGGCTAGTGCCTATGGTGCTAACAGTGCAAGCCCATGGTACGCCTGAGCTTGTCGCCTACCAAAACAATATCTTGTTTAAGCAAACCGGTGAGCGTTATGTCAACGCCTGGCATCATATTAAGCCTTGGTATTTCTTTATTTTAAGTGTTATTCCGTGGATGTGGTTCCCGATTTCACTGCTGGTGATCGCTTATTGGAAGCTATGGGTACAGAAGGTTAAGGCCGATCCTAAGATTGCGATTTTACTGATTTGGGTGGCGTTGGTGGTGTTGTTTTTTAGCATTAGCCCGGGTAAGCGCAATGTGTATATTCTGCCCGCATTACCTATGTTAGCCCTTGTGGCTTCGGCAGTATTAACTGGGGTTTCGCCTAAGGTTTGGTTTGAAAAACTAGTCAGTGGAGTACTGTGGTTTTTAGGTGGGGTGGTGTTATTGGCGGGGGTGCTGGCATTGATTCATCATTCCGCACTAGTTAAAGCCCTTGCTGACTATACCGATGATTTAACAGGGATTGGCTATCTCTTTATTTTGCTTGGCCTGTTGTGGTTTTTGCTGCTTTGGCTCACACGCAAACAGTTTGCCCTAGTGAAGGTGGGTATTGTCTCTGCCCTAGGTTGGGTGCTCGTCAGTACTTGGGGATACGCTATGCTCGACGAGATGCGAACCCCAAGGAATTTGATGTTGCATGCCGCAGCAGTGATTGGTGAAGATGCCGAGTTAGGCTTAGTGAACTTTAAAGAGCAGTTTATTTTGTTCTCGCCTATGAGTGTGACGCACTTTAGTTATTTAGCCCCCGTTGAAGAGCAAGAGCGCAATGCATGGCAATGGATGCAGGAAAACAAACAGCGTTATCTATTAGTGCCAAGCGGGGCAAAACTGAGTTGTTTCAATATTAAAGGTGGCAAGAGCATGGGCATTGCCCACCGAGATGAGTGGATCTTGCTCTCGGCCTCGGAAATGACGCCAGAGTGCGCATCGCCAACGCGGGAATATCGTTACTTTACCGATCATCCTGGGCGTTGGCTAAAGGAATAAACGCAAAATGCCTGCAATTTGCAGGCATTTTTGATAGCGCTAAATAATGGATTCAAATTAGCCACATCGCAGGGTATCGCACACAGGCACGCCATGAACTCTTCCCTGAGGGCTCCACCGCGCCATTCATGGCGCAGAGGGCCTGCTTACCGATAACCTGCTCGCCCTATAAAGTGATCAACAATTTGAAACGGCTATTTAGCGTGCCTGACAAATTCCACAAAAGACAGTGGTGCGCTGGCCTAAACGGATTTCACTCAGTAGGTTGCCGCAGCTCGTGCAGGTTTCACCACCGCGGCCATACACATGCAGTTTTTGGGCGAAGTAGCCGGGTTTACCATCGGCATTGGTGAAGTCTTTCAGCGTAGTGCCGCCTTGCTTAATCGCATGGGCGAGGATTTGCTTCACTTCGGCAACTAAAATGGTCAAACGCTCGATATCGATTTTACCTGCTTCGGCTTCGGGGTGAATACCCGCGGCAAACAGGGCTTCGTTAGCATAAATATTGCCCACTCCGACGACTATGTGGTTATCCATCAAACAGAGCTTAATGGCCTTTTTTTTGCCCGCTAAAGCTGTGGCTAATTGATTGACATTAAAGGCATTGGTTAGGGGTTCCGGGCCGAGTTTTGCCAGTAATGGATGGGCCTCTTCCGGGAGTTCACACCAGAGCCAAGCACCAAAACGTCTAGGATCGTTAAAGCGCAAAATGCGGCCGTTGGCGAGCACTAAGTCGATATGGTCATGCTTTTCCACTGGGGTGTCGTGGGGCAAAATTCGTAAACTGCCCGACATGCCTAAGTGCACTATGCTAGTGCCCGCGTCCGTGTCGATTAACAGGTACTTGGCCCGGCGGCGGACCTGACGTATGACTTGGCCGATAATTTGTTTGGCGATTGCTGGTACTGGCCAGCGCAGTGAGCCATTACGGATCACAAGATCAACTACGGTTTGCTCGACAAGGAAGGGTGCAATACCCTGGCGGGTGACTTCAACTTCTGGTAATTCCGGCATGGATTCTTTCTTATCTTAAGTCAATTTGGCCGCATTAAGCCGCGGGTTTGGCATCGATGATAGGTTGTAGTTTGGCGCGTAAACTCGGTGGCACTATGTACCAATTACCCGCGGGAGATTTTAAGGTGCCCTCAATGGGGAAATAAAGCCACAGTTGCGGATCGGCAATATCGGCGATCTGAATCACTAATTCCTGTGGTTTATCTGTAGATTGTGGTGCTGTCGCTAAAGGGGATACCAGTACCGTTTGCCACGCATTTGCCCATTCATCACAGTTGAGTACTTTAGTATCGCACTCCCATTGTGCGGCTTGCTTATGCAGCCACATGCCATCGAGTTGCAACTGTGCAAGCGGGGCATTATCGTCAAACAGCCGCTTTGCATCACTGGGAATATTATGGGTTTTTCTATCCATAAAAGTGAGCACTGCAATCATAAAGATGCAGGCTAAAATAATGATGTTATTCCACTGTTTACGAGTTAGGGCCATGATAATGCGCGACAACGAGTAGGGGATAATACCCGAGTTTATCACGCCCAAAGTGAGATGCTAGTCCTGCGAGGGATTTGAACTCTGTGGTTAGCCACCCGTTGCATTCATAAAACGTAGGATTTGCACCGCGTTATGATCGAACTCATGTTGTTTGGGCTTAAGGTTAATGCCCGCGAGAATGGCGGCCTTAAGCCTCTCAATATCTCCAGGGAACTGACGCACTATGCTTTTAAGATCAATGGCATGTTCGTTACCCAAACAGAGTAGTAATTGACCTTCGACAGTGACTCTGACCCTGTTGCACTCATGGCAAAAGTTGTGGCTATGGGGCGAGATAAAACCGATATGGATTGGGCTGTTGGCCATAGTGTAATATCGCGCTGGGCCGCCGGTGCGCTTATCGGAGAGTTTGAGTGGATAGCGCGTTTCTATGATGGCTTTGACTTCCTCACTGCTGCAGTGGCGGGCGCGCTTACGTTCATCGATTTCGCCGAGGGGCATTTCTTCGATAAAGGCGATATCTAAGTTGCGCTCGCGGCAAAATTCCACTAGATCGATGACTTCATTATCATTTTGCTGTTTTAAAATAACGGCATTGATCTTAATACGCTCAAAGCCGGCGGCAATGGCGGCATCGATACCTTCGATAACTCGTTCGAGCTTACCGTTGCGGGTTAATTGGGTAAAAAGGGTTGGATTTAAGGTGTCTAGGCTGATGTTGAGGCGTGTTAATCCCGCATCGAACATAGGTTTAGCAAGCTTAGTCAGCCTCGAGCCGTTCGTCGTCATGGACAAATCCCTGAGTCCGGGAAGTTTGCCGAGCAGACTGACAAGCTGATCGCAATCGGTACGCACTAAGGGCTCGCCCCCGGTTAGGCGGATTTTTGTCACGCCTAGCTCGGTAAAGGCTTGGGCAATCCAAGCTAACTCTTCGAGGTGCAACACTTGGTCCCTAGGCAGAAAACAGGGATCTTCGGTCATGCAATAGATGCAGCGAAAGTCGCAGCGGTCGGTGACCGAAAGCCTTAAATATTCGACCCTGCGGCCAAAGGGATCTACTAGTAAACTCATAGGTGCTCACTGGCTCCTAAAGTAAATCCGCAAAGGGTTGAATAAACACGGTTTCGCCTGTATTCACCACTTCGGCCTCATCGCCAATGATGATAAGGCAATTTCCTGTGACCATGGAACTTAACATGCCCGAACCTTGGTTGCCCGTGCTGCTCACGTGTAGGCGTCCGTCTTTGCCTAGGTGATAAATACCGCGAATAAACTCGGTGCGACCTTGGCGGCTTCGCAGCGTTTCATCTGTGATGGCTGGAAATAATGGCGCTTGCCAATTTAGTTCACCGCCTAGTTTACGCAGTGCTGGCTGCACAAATTGCAGGAAAGACACCATAACGGCCACGGGATTGCCCGGCAGACCGAAGAACAGCGCTTCCCCTATTTTACCAAAGGCAAGCGGGCGGCCTGGGCGCATATTGATCCGCCAGAAATCGATATTGCCGAGGCGGGCGAGCACAGCCTTAATATAATCGGCATCACCCACGGATACCCCACCTGAGCTAATCACCACATCGGCCTGGGTTGCTGCCTGCGCAAGGGTGGCTTCGAGGGCGGTCTCTGAATCTTCAATGATGCCTAAATCTATGACTTCACAGCCTAAACGCTTCGCCATCGCCTTGATAGTAAAGCGATTTGAATCATAGATGCAGTTAGCCTTTAACTCATCGCCGGGTTGGCTCACTTCATCGCCGGTAGAGAACACGGCAACCGTGGGGTGACGATAGACACTGACACTATTGAGCCCAAGGGAAGCGAGCAAACCTTGTTCGGCGGCGCCTAGGCGGGTGGCTTTGGCGAGTGCCACTTGTCCCTTGGCGATATCCTCCCCAGCGAGGCGAACATGCTGACCTAGCTCAATATGGCCCTGCAGGCTCACAAGACCATCGACCTCTTGGGCCAGTTCTCTGGGTTGGACAGTATCGGCGCCTGCGGGTACTGGCGCGCCCGTCATAATTCGCACCGTTTCGCCGACCTTGAGGGTGCCAGCATAGTGATGCCCGGCAAGCACTTCACCGACAAGTTTAAGGCTTGCTGGCATAGGGTCTTGATAAATAAAGGCGTAACCGTCCATTGCCGAGTTAGTCTGCTGTGGTACGTCGACGGGAGAAATACTGTCGCTGGCGAGTACGCGGTGATCTAAGGCGTCTAAGTCAAGCGCTTCAACCTCTGTGACTGGGGACACATGGGACAAAATCTGTGCTAACCCTTGGCTCACTGTGAGATTTTTATCATTGCCTATTTCACAGGCATCCACGGTGTTGATCGGTAGATTGATACAAGGTGCTTGCCAATTGCGGGCATATTCCACCACAAAGTCGGCAATTTGGCTGACATTGTTCAGATCGAGTCGGCGCAGCTCGCTCGGCAATTCAGTATCATCGCAACAGGCGATGGCGAGAATATTGTCATCTTGGGTGTAGATAAAAGGTTTGTCGTGGGCGGCGCGGTGTAATTCGATTTTAGGTAATGTGAGCTTCTTAAAACCTTCCACGAGGACGATATCGACTTTATCGGCCTCGATTTGTTTTAGCAAATGGACGAGTTCAGGGTCGCCATCGCGTGTATCTTCCGTCATCAGCGCCCAACGCACATGGGAGGCGACCAGCATTTGCCGCGCGCCAGCCTTACGCATTTCATAACTGTCTTTACCGGGGATATCCACATCGAAGTTATGGTGGGCATGTTTGATAACGGCTAAACGTAGCCCCCGTTGGTTTAATTCGGGGATTAACTGCTTGAGTAAGGTGGTTTTCCCCGTGCCACTATAGGCACAAAATCCGAGAACGGGAATAGCGAGCGGATTGACGAAGGGGTTACTCATTTGCACCTCTAATCTGGGTTATGGGGGCCTTAGTTTTTAGTTATTTCCGCCGCCAGTCGTTGTTTTTGTTCCGGCGTATTCACATTCACAAAGGCGTTGGGTTGATCGGCAAAGGCCGCGACGGCAAAGCGATGTTTGGCATACCAAAAATCAATTTTACGCTCACCGGCTTCTAGGAAGGCGGTCATCGACTCGCGCAAGCTCGGTTTTAGTAACATCACTACGGGCTGCTCGCGTTCACCATCGCTGGCGACGGCAAGTTCTGCATCGTTTGCTTCAATCGCCGCCAATAAGCGGGCGGCTAAATCCCGGGGCAGTAACGGGCAGTCGCAGGGCACGACTAATAAATAGTCTGCCTCGGTCTGGCCCATAGCGGTGATCATGCCAGCCAAAGGGCCGAGGAAACCGCTATGTTCATCGCTTATCACCTTAAAACCAAACTCAGCATACCGTGTTTGGTTGCGATTTGCGTTGATCAGGATCTCCTTAACCTGAGGTTTTATTCTGTCAATCGTGTGTTCAATCATGGTCTTGTCATTTAATTCGACTAAACCTTTATCCTCCCCTCCCATACGGCGTGCCATGCCACCGGCGAGAATTACAGCATCAATGTGCAACGACATATAAAGATCCCTCAATTGGGGTTGTTTGTATGGACTGAGATGAGATTAGCACTCGTTCGCCCTCTATGTGCCATTGTTGCTTGCAGATAGCGGTTAAAGCACAATTTTGGTGGCTACTGAGCAGCATACCTGTGCCTTCTTGTTTTAATTGTTGGATCATCTGCAATACCAGTGCCTGGGAATCCTTGTCCATATTGGAGGTTGGCTCGTCGAGCATCAGGAGTGTCGGTTGCAGTATCCAAGCGCGGGCAATGGCGAGGCGCTGCCTTTCGCCGCCGGATAGGTTGCTTGCTCTAGCGTGTAATAGCGAACCTAGCTGCGCCATATCAATGGCTTGCGCCGTGCGCTGTTTCGCCTTGGTCTTAGCTTCAGTGCTGAAACTGAGGCCATAGTTAAGGTTGTACTCCACTGTGCCATCGAATAAATAAGGGTGCTGATGCAGGTAAACAGCCTTACCTAGCAGGGGATTACGCTGCCACCAGGCATGACGGACAAAGCCAGCGGCCTCGATATTTCCCTTGGTGGGTTGCATTAATCCCGCCAGAATTTTCATTAGGGTGGATTTACCCGATCCATTATCACCCTGAAGATAAATCACATCTCCCTGACGCAATTCGAGTAACTCGGCTTGAAAGAGTCGGCGTGAGCCAAATGACATTTCCAAGTCTCGGGCGGTGAGTTTTACCTGAGTCATAGGTTAATGGCTCCTTGGCATGGCTTTGCCCCGTAAACTACCCAAAGCAAAGTTAAGGAGCAAGGCCAAGATAAGCAGCACGAGTCCAAGGGCGATAGCTTGAGCAAAATCACCTTTGCTGGTTTCCAGCGCGATGGCGGTGGGAATATTACGGGTCACGTTTAAAATATTGCCGCCAACCATCATAGAGCAACCTACTTCGGTCAGAATTCGACTAAAGGCGGCGACAATGGCTAAGAGTAGGGGCATTCGCAGCTCACGGCAGACTGTCCACACGGCTCGTCCCCAGGAGGCGCCTAAGGTGCGTGAGGTTTCCCATGCCCGGCGGTCGACGCTGGTAAAGGCGGCTTGGCTCATGGCGATTAGCACTGGCGCACAGATCAGCATTTGCCCGAGGATCATACCTTCTTGGGTGAATAACCACTTTAAGTCACCCAGTGGGCCGTTGCGGGTCAGGAGTAAATACACCAGCAAACCAATTACCACAGTGGGGATAGATTGCAGGGTTTGGACTAAGTTAGTGACTAACCATTTGCCGCGAAAGGGGGAAAAGGCCAGCACAAAGCCGAGTACCATAGAAGGGACTAAGGTGATGAGCAGCGCCGCGAAAGAAACGGTAAACGAGACAGAGATGATGGACCAAACGTCGGGGTCCAATGAAAACAGCAGGCTCAACGCCTGCTGTAACAGTGCTAGCCAGCCGTCGTTCATTCGCTATAGGTTGCCTTGAACAGTTGCTCGCCTTCAACTTTGAAGTTGTTGATCATGCTTTGGCCTTCCTTACTAATTAACCAGTCGCTGAATGCTTTAGCGCCCTTGTGGTTTAGATCTGGGTATTTCGCAGGGTTGATAAGGATTACTTGGTAAGGGTTCGCTAGGGTTTTGCCACCATCGAAATCCACGCCCAGATCTAGCTTAGTCTTGTAAGCCACAAATGTACCACGATCCGACAGGGTATAACCTTGTAACTCATTTGCCATCAGCAGGGTTTTACCCATGCCTTGGCCTACCGAGGTATAGCCCTTGAAATCGGGCGTCACACCCGCAGCTTTCCACACTTCCAACTCTTTGATGTGGGTGCCAGAGTTATCACCACGGGACACAAAAGGTAAGCCTGATTTAGCGACTTTAGCGAAGGCTTCTTCGGCGGTTTTACTATCGCGCAGTTTAGCGGGATCGTTTTTAGGGCCTAAGACAACGAAATCGTTTTCCATAATGCCACGGGGCTCAACACCAAAACCATTGGCAACAAATTTTGCTTCGGCACTTGGAGCATGGGTCATCACGAGATCCACATCGCCTTGCTCACCCAGTTTCAGGGCTTTACCTGTACCTGTTGCGATAACTTGGACTTGATAACCCGATTCACTCTCGAACTTAGGCAGGAGTTCTTTTAACAAACCTGAGTTTTCAGTACTGGTAGTGGTTGCTAGCTTAATGACTTCGGCAGATTGAGCGGGTAATACGGTGAGCATGCTGGCAGCAATAACCAGGCCCAGTAGTGACTTCATATGGGATTTCATGTTTAGCATGGATACTCCTTGGCGAAAAATAGGGGGCCGACTCAAATGCCTACTGAGCGGATGAAATTGTAATGCGTTCGATTGAAAGCAATTTAGATGCCAAGCTGATAATTGCCCTTTTCCCTTCACTGGCCGATCTAAACTGTGAGCTTGATCTCAGGCCCAACAAATAGTCGGCAGACAAATTGTCGCAGCGCACGCTTCTCATGGTTCATAGTGACCTATTAGCCGAATTTCAATGCTAGAATTGGTCGCAATTGAGTCAAAATGTCCAGAAGTGATCACTATGAGCCAGATAGATAACAACCTCAAGCCCCTTCCTTCGGCCGTTTCAGTGCTTATCGTCGACGATGAGCCCGGAATGCGTAGTTTTTTAAATAAGGCACTTTCAAAGAAATTCGCCCTAGTTGAAACCGCTGGCAGTATTGAAGACGCGGAGCAGTTGCGTAGCCGGTGCCATTTCGACCTGTTGATTGTCGATATTCGTCTACCGGGCCGCTCTGGGATCGAGTGGCACGAAGCCTTAGATGAACAGGGCCGCCGCTCGGATATTATTTTTATGACGGGTTATGCCGATATGGAAGTGGCGATTACCGCCCTTCGCGCCGGGGCTTCTGACTTTATCATGAAGCCTTTCCACCTTGAGCAGATGATGTCGGCGGTCGATCGTTGTATCGAGCGTCGTTTGCTTAAGCGTGAAAATCTGATGCTGCGTCGTGAGGTGTCTATCGGTTATTCCTCGACCATTATTGGTAGCAGTGAGGCCATGACGTCGGTCAAACATATTATCGAGCGGGTGGCGCCGACCAATGCCGTCGTACTCATTCAGGGTGAGTCCGGTACGGGTAAAGAATTGGTCGCAAGACAACTGCATCTACTCAGTGGTCGCCAAGGGCCATTTGTGCCCGTCAATTGTGGTTCCATCGCACCTGAGTTACTCGAGAGCGAATTATTTGGCCATACCGCAGGGGCATTTACCGGGGCGAAAGGCAATCGTGAAGGGCTATTTAGTTTTGCCTCCGGTGGCACGATTTTCCTCGATGAAATCGGCGAGATGCCACTGAAAATGCAAACGGCCCTACTCAGAGTATTGGAGCAGAAAGCGATTCGTCCCGTGGGCAGCGAGAAGGAGGTCAATATTGATGTCCGCGTGATTGCCGCGACTAACCGTACACTGGTCGAGGAGGTCGAAGCGGGAAATTTCCGCCGTGATCTATATTACCGTTTGAATGTGCTCGATATTTTAATTCCTCCCCTGCGCGAACGTCCTGAGGATGTGGTGGAACTGACCCATCATTTTACTCGGCAATTGGCCGCCGATTTGGGCGTGAGGGAAGTCGTGTGGAGCCATGAGGATATGGTGAAGTTACAACAGCATGAGTGGCCAGGAAATATCCGTGAGCTGCGAAATATGATTGAACGCTGTATTTTACTCGGCAAGCCTCCGGCGGAATATTGGAAGCAACAGATTAAGAGCGAGTCCTTATCTTCCCAGGGTTACCCCCTAGATTGGCCATTAAAAGATGTTGAAAAACATCACGTTACCAGCGTTGTCGATCTGCACTCTGGTAATAAATCAGCCGCCGCACGTGACCTAGGTGTATCCCGTAAGACCTTAGATCGCAAATATAAAGAGTGGTTTGACTTCAGCGGCGAACAGGAGTCTTAGGGTGTCATTTTTTACTCACTTTTTTGGTGTCAGTTGGCAGCAAATGCAGGCCAAGGTGCGCTATCGCATATTAATCCTGACTTTACTGCCTATTCTGCTGACCTTAGTGAGTTTAGTGTTTATCACTATCTACTGGAATATCAGCTACACAGGTAAACAGCTGTTTATGAAGGTAAAAGCCGATCTCGCCGTGGCCGAAAATACCCTGCAGCAAGTGCAAGTCCGCCAAGAAAAGCAGCTCGAGCGGGTGATGACGTCCTGGACCTTTCAGAATGACTTCCGGCCTATCTTAGGGGGAGCATTGATGCATAGAGCGAATATCGATGCCTTCCTTCACGAGCAAAAAAAACTGCTCAATCTCGATTATTTGCGTTTAGTCAGTGTCGACGAAGCGGCGGCGGACCCCGATCTACGGCTGATATTGCCCAAGATGGGAGGCTTATTGCCTTACTCTGGGCTGATGGTGTTATCGCCAGAGCGCTTATCCCGCATCGATCCTGAGTTAGCGGTTACGGCCAGTATTCCCATTGTGGCGACATTAAGGGCACAGAGCCCGAGCAAGGCAGTGGAAGAGCGAGGCTTACTCAGTCGTAGTCTGTTACCCGTGCCCGATGCCGAGGGTAAAGTGGCCTGGTATCTCGACGGCGGCATTTTATTTAACCGCGATACTCGAATCATCGATCATATTCGTGATCTGGTGTATGACAAGGGGACGCTACCCGAGCGTTCGATCGGCACAGTCACGATCTTCTTAGACAATATTCGCATCTCAACCAACGTACCCTTGCACTTTTATCCAAAGGGGACCGAGACCCAGGGGCGCGCGTTGGGCAGTTTAGTGTCTGAGGAAGTGCGTGAAAAAGTATTAGTCCAGGGGGACTTATGGGTCGATAGAGCGTTTGTATTTAACGATTGGTTTATCTCTGCCTATGCGCCCTTAGAGGATATTCGAGGGCAGCGGGTAGGCATGATCTATACGGGGTTTTCTGAGTCGCCTTTTATCCATAATTACCTCCTTAATATTATTGAGTTAGGTACGATTTTGATGCTAGTGCTGCTGGTATCTGGCCTGTTGGTTTACCGCGGTGCTTACAGTCTGCTGCAACCGATAGAACGTATTCATCATGTGGTGCAAGCGGTGCAGTCTGGCCGTAATATCCGTATCGGCGCCCTAGGGCTAGATAGGGATAACGAGCTATCAAACTTAGCGGAGCAGTTTGATAGTATGCTTGACCTGTTGCAGCGGCGTAATGCACAGATCCAAGCGGCGGCGGAGCAGCTTGAAATGAAGGTCGAGGAGCGTACCCGCAGCTTGCAGGACAAGACCTTAGAGCTGCAACGTAACGTGGCCTTACTGAATGAAACGCGCCAACAGCTCGTCACCAACGAGAAGCTCACCGCACTCGGTGAATTAACCGCAGGTATTGCCCACGAAATCAATAATCCGACCGCCGTTATCCTCGGCAACATGGAACTACTGCGTTATGAGCTTGGCGACAATGCCGAAGTAGTAAAAGAAGAAATAGATCTCGTTATTCAGCAAGTTGGACGGATAAGCACTATTATCCGTAGCTTATTGCAATACAGTCGCCCAGGTGAATTCAATGCGCCGCTGGAGATGCATCCTATTACACCTATTATCGAAGAAATGTTAGTGCTAGTGCGACATTCAATTAAAAAACAAGAAGTTGTGCTCATCACTGAACTCAATGCTACTTGTCCTGTGCAGGTTAATCGGCCGCAATTACTGCAGGTATTGATTAACTTAGTCGTAAACGCGGCACATGCTATGGACGGTAAGGGCCGCATTTGGGTGCGGACCTATGACTGGCTGCAACAGGGTACGCCGATTGGCGTCAAAATCGAAGTGGAGGATGAAGGTTCTGGGATTGCACCTGAACAACTTGGGCGGATTTTCGACCCATTTTACACCACACGTAAAGATGGTACTGGCCTAGGGCTTTCCCTTAGTTACGGTATTATTAAGCGAATTGGTGGCACTATCGAAGTGAGTTCCACATTGGGCAAAGGCTCTATCTTTACGATAGGTTTGTACCATGAAGCTAAGGAAGAGCAGCAAAATAATCCCTACGAGGGCTTACATTTTTCAGGCGGTTCTACCGAGGTTTAGATAAATTTAAGGCAAAAAAAAGCCGGATGATGAATCCGGCCACAAAAGAGTGTGTGAGCAATGTCGTGCTTGCAAACTCAGGAGCACTTTAACCACGTCAGATTACCAGTCATCGGTGTTAAAGATGAGTTTTGGAACGCACGTTAACGATAATCATTCTCAGTTGTGTTTGCAAGCTATTTAATGAAAAAAGTGCAAATCTTTACAAAGAGTGGCACAGACTTCCCTTAATTCCTTAGAGAGACTTGCTCAAATGCAGCTTATGGTCGATCAGGTTTTTGGGATCGGTTTTGAGTTCAGTAATCAAATACTGATTCCGGATCAATAAATTAAGCATCGCAGGAAAACGGTTCATCGTCTTAACTTGAATATGGCGATAACCTTGGCGATGGGCCCAAGTCTCTTGATATTCCAGCAGACTCTGTGCCAGCCCTAAACGCCTAAAGTCGCTGGCAACACCCCCTAACCAACTGTAAAAAAGGGTTTCATCTTGTCCGTATCCCAGCTTAAACCCCGCGAGTTCACCCTCAACATAGGCTAATAGAATCAAGCATGTTTTGCCTGTCAACCGTTCCGTTAGGATTTGGCTGGTGAGTGGGCGATCGAGTTCTGGGATCTGTTGACTCAGTTCAACGAGTTGATTGGTTAGCTCGGGGGTCAGTACTGTCAGCGCTTTGATTTCAATAGAATACATAATTTTCTCTCATGAAAATCGGCCCCATTCAACAGCGAGAAGCAATAGGGCCGAGGATAAACTGGCTAAATTATAACAGGTCTGGCCAGTTGAGTTAATCAGGAAACTACTTTTTGCGGACTGGTTTGCAAAATCTTGTCTTGTAAGACTTTTAGCAAAACACCGTAGGCAGGCAGGAACAGACCTAAGCTCACGAGTAACTTAAAACCGTAATCGACGCTGGCAATCTCGGGCCAATTGGTGGCCATAAAGCTATCTGACGAAGCATAAAAAGCGACGCTAAAGAAAACTAAGGTATCGACTAGATTACCCACTATGGTGGATGCGGCGGGTGCGACCCACCAAGAGCGGCTGGCCCGCAGGCGAGCAAAGACTGTGATATCCATCAGTTGGCCAATCAAGTAGGCGGCAAAACTGGCAAAGGCAATACGAAAGACGAAGGTATTCCACTGCCCAAGTGAATCAGCCCCTTGGAAGCTGCCCTGGTGAAACAGCACTCCCATCACGTAGGAGATCATCAACGCAGGCACCATAGCCTTAAGGATAATGCTACGCGCAGCCGTTTGACCGAAAATACGGACCGTGAGATCTGTGGCTAAATACACGAATGGAAAGCTGAATGCGCCCCAGGTGGTGTGGTAACCAAATAGCTGAAATGGCAGTTGTACTAAGTAGTTGCTGACGCAAATAATCAGTATGTGGAATCCTACTAATAGGAGTAAGGCGCGGCGGAGCTGCGCTGTAGTTAACATTAACATTCTGTGGCCTTTTTAGTTGTGTAGGGCGGGGTGAGGGAACCCGCTAATGAACATTTTATTATATTGATTCGCTTATAGACCGATCCCAGCATACTGCAATCGGAGGGCGGCCATTATAATGGCCGCCACTTAAGATGCAAGCTAACCGCGCATATTCCAATCACTTTCGAGCGATGGGACGTTTGAGACAGCAAAGAGATAGAAACTATCCTACACTTCTACTACATGAAGGAGGGCGCGATGAGATCATTCTTTAGTGTATTTTGCCTGTGTTTGTTGAGTTTTTTTACTTCGGCGGCCCCCACTAGTCCAGTTGTCATTAACTTAGTGACAGCAACATGGGAGGGCTTCGCTAACCCCGATGAAACCGGCTACTACTTCGATATCCTCAACCGCGTTTTTCCTGCGCCAGAATGGCAGCTCAATGTGCAGTTTGTTCCCTTTGCGCGCACGCTTTATCTTATTGAACATAACCGAGTCGATATGATACTCAGTGTGTATAAGGGGGATATTAAAAAGAGCCTATTGAGCGAGCATGCAGTCGAGATCGATGCTATTGATGCCGCAGTCACCCCAGACATTGCCGCCAGTTGGGTGGGGATCGAGAGTTTATCCCATAAGAAAGTGCAGGCCATGTTGGCCTATCGCTACAATATGCTGACACCGGTACCTATGTACTACGAGGAAAGCAGCGATATGCTCACTATGCTCAATAGTTTAAATGCGGGTCGAATCGATACCGTGTTGGACTATAGGAAAAACATCCTATCCTTAGTGCCTAAGCTAAAGGAACCGCAAAATTTTGTGATTATTCAAGGTGTACTAAAGGCGGAAGCGTTTTTTGCCTTCGCTAATACCGAAAAAGGTCGCATGTTGAAACAGCATTTTGATATAGCCCATAAACGCTTAATCGACTCGGGAGAGCAAGAGAGACTGTATACTGAGACAAAGGCGAATGGCTATTGAAACCCCATTAACGATAGTTCGATAAGTTGTAGCCCGAGAAGCTATAGCTCGATCAGAATCGACATAATAGTCGCAAGTTTATTCTCAAGCTCTTGCCACTCCGCCTGTGGATCCGAACCCGCAATAATTCCCGCACCGGCAAACAGATTGATCCGACCGGGTTCGATAAGGGCACTGCGGATCGCCACCGAAAACTCACTCTCGTACTTATTGAAATAACCACAGGCCCCTGCATACCAACCGCGCATATAACCTTCGCGCTGACGAATAAAGCTCATCGCCGAATGCCGAGGCAAGCCTCCAACCGCAGGTGTGGGGTGCAGCGCTTGTAGGAGTTGAAAATCATTCACCCCCGCCTTGAGTTCTGCTCGAATCGCGCGGTGTAAATGTTGAATATGGGTCAGTTTAAAGATAGTGGCCGATTCCTCAGCCCCCACATAATGGCTCAGTGGTGTGAGCATATTCACAATATGGCTACGCACTAACTGGTTTTCGACACTATTTTTATTGTCTTCGAGTAGGGCATTCGCCAAGGCAATATCTTCCTCCTGGTTTAACCCTCGCACTGTCGTGCCTGCTAATGCCTCGGTAAACAGCTCCTGTTGACGGCGGCGGAATAAACGCTCGGGTGAGCACGAGATAAAAGTGCGATCTGGGCTAAATTGAAAACCAAATTGGAAGCTATTGGGATTACGCCCCTGCCAGCAGGCGAGCACCATCCAAGGGTCGACCCGTTCATTGACTTCTAGCTGGGTTAATCGGGATAGCACGACTTTGGGAGTGTCTTGGTTAAATTTGGGATCGACCACTTGCTCGACTAACGCCTTCCAGCGCTGAAAGTCGGGTCTATCGCTACGCCCCAATAATGTGAGTTTGTTTGGTGGTGCTAAGGGTCTCGCTGGTAGCACGGCTTCGATGGCCGCGATGGCCTTATCTATTTCCGAGTGGGGATCGTTATCGGCAAAATTGAGGTTAACTCTCAAACTGAATTGGGCCCCGCTGCGCCTAAACTCGATGCGAGGCAGCACAAAACGGCAATGACCGAACTCGGGCCAAGACTCTATGCTGCGATCGAAGGCCACGCCGCCATAGTAGCGAATATCCTGGTTGGTCGAGAGGGCGCATTGTGCTTGGTAAGCCTGCGCCAGTTGCTGATCATCGACGCCGGTTTCAAATTTAAAGTCTTTACAGGCGCCTATGGCTGCCACTTCTTCAATTCGATCGCGCCCATGCCAGTAGATGCGGGGGTAGTGGGTCTGGGATGCCAGCCATGAAATCAAAGGCATAGATACAGTTGTTTGGGATAACTGCACTATAGGTTCAGTAGGGGGAACCCGCTTTAATTGAATGAGTTTGTCGATGAGACGCTTAAGGTCCTCAGACAGGGCATGGACGGGCAAATAAAACTCCAAAGATAATGATGAAGGCTAAGGGCCTATGGATGCTCTGGGCACCAGTGATTTTGGATTAAGTTAATACATTCTTTTTAAAGTACTTTGGATCTGTTTGGTGTCAGTACGTAAATAAGAATCTTTCGCTCAAATTAAAGGCCGTGGCCCTAGGTGTCAAGATGTAAGCCGCTGGCCTGTGACTTTTGCCATAGTCTCATTTTGTGATGCTAAAAAATGTGACTTGAGTGGGTCTTTTTGTCGGTGAGTGAACCGCTGATGGACATTTTGTCTCTTAACTGTGTGTGTGCTTTTCCCTTTTGTTTTAATTAGTCGATCTAGGTTGGTTTTTGACAGTTTTTTGGTTGAGACAGAATAACCACGGCCCACAATAAGCGGCACATCTTACATTTTCTATTTGACAACAATAACATGATTACCACGAATACCCTCTTTCGCATGTCGTCTCTAGCCTTGGCTATTGGTCTTAGTTTTGCTGCTCAAGCCGATGATATTTCCCGAGATCCGCTACTCAATGTCAATGAAGTGATCGTCGTTCACGGCGACGGTGGGGAAGTCAGTGAAATGGCGACAACCCACTGGAGCATTAGTGAGGAGGAGATCCGTGCCTTGGGCGCACAAACGCTAGATCAAGTCTTAAAGAATGTGCCAGGTGTGTATATTCGCGTGGGGGGGGACGGTACCCCAAGAGTCGATATTCGTGGTTTTAAAACGCGCCATGTCACCCTTTTAATCAATGGCGTGCCTATGGGCAGTGCCGATGATGGGCAATTCGACCCGAGTATCATTCCCACAAGCCAAATTGCCTCGGTGGAGGTTTCTGTGGGGCCGACGTCGGTACTTTACGGTCCGAGTGGTGCGGGTGGGGTGATCAATATTATTACCAAGCAAGGAGATACGGCTCCTGCACTTTCTGGGCGTTTGGAGGCGGGTAAGGATAATACCTTCAACGGTGATATTAGCGCCGCAGGTTCGGGGGATGATTGGCAGGGGCTCGTCAGTGTTAGCCATCAACAGACGGACGGCTTCCCAATGTCGAATGACTTTGAACCGACGCCATCTCAAGATGGGGAGCTGCGAGTGAACTCGGATAAAGAGGTTAATAACTTCTATGCCCAAGGCAGCTACTGGTTATCCGATAAGACACAGTTGATTGCCAATATGGCGCTGCGCAGCGGTGAATGGGGTAAACCCGCCCGTGATGGGACCGGTAGTGGCAAGATGAAATATGAACGTACCGATGACTATGACTCACATACTGCCCAGTTAGGTTTGGCGCATAGGTTTGACGACACTTTTACGCTACGTGGATTTGGCTATCACAATCAAAGCGATACCTTAGAAGCCTCCTATGCCGATGAGACCTACCAAGCTGTCACTCAATCCCAAGATGGCCGCTCGGTCGTCCAAGGTATCAATCTACAACTGATCACGGATTTACATACCGCAGGCTTGTTAACGACTTCGGTTATTACAGAAGAGCAAAGTTGGAAGTCGGTAGTTAACATCGATACACCAGATACTGGGAGTAATAGTGGCTCTGGGTCCGGTGGTGGAAACGGTGGTACGGGCTCTGGAAGCGGAACGGGGAGCGGCGGTGGAACAGGCTCTGGCGGCGGAACGGGAAGCGGTGGCGGTACGGGTTCTGGCAGTGGAACCGGTGGTATCGAAAACTTAAATGATTCCGCATGGTTATATACTGTAGCGGCCGAGTATCAGTATCAATCTGAGCATCAATACGGCTTTACCTTAGGTGGCGCTTATCATTCACTCGATACCAGTGATGGCACGGATAACAACTATTCGGCCATGGCCTCTAGCTATTGGCAGTTGGTGCCGGATTCACGCTTGAGTGTGAGTGTTGCACGCAAGGTGCGCTTCCCCTCTATGGTGAACTTGTATTCACAACTCTCTGGTAATAGCGATTTAGAGGCCGAAGAATCTAAACATCTGGAGTTGGGCTTAGAGCAGAATCTACCCGCAAGCACGGATTTTTCTGTTTATGGTTATTACACGGATGCAGAAAACTATATCGCTAAGGATATCGATGGTTTCTACCAAAATATGGGGCGCTATAAGTTCAAAGGGATTGATTTTCAAATTAATAATAAGGCTATTGAGCATTTAGATCTGGGCTTCTCCTACAGCTTCTTAGACTCCGAAGAGATGGACGGTGACGATACCTTAGATGCGCTGCAATACCGCCCTCGCCATCAATTACGCTGGCAGATGAGTTACGAGTTTCCCTTCGAAACTCAAATACATCTGAATGTGGAGCGTATTTTGGATCAAGTCTATGCGACTCAAGTGAAGGTTAACGGTCAGACGCAATATCAACAACAGTCTCTGGATAATTACACCTTAGTGGACATCAACTTAGTGCAGCCACTCATTAGCGACAAACTAGAAGTGTATCTGCGCGCCACTAACCTCTTGGATGAAAACTACTACCAGAGTGAAGCGCTGCCACAGGCGGGACGGCAGATCTTTATTGGTGTAAATTGGCAGATTTAAGATGACACTCCTAGCGCTTAAAGGTGTTAGCTTCAACTATGGTAGCCAGTTACCGACTGTGTTGCAGGAGGTCAACTTAAGCATTGGTTCCGGCCAATGCCACTGTGTGAGTGGAACTACGGGTTCTGGGAAGTCGAGTCTGTTAAACCTACTTGCGGGGGTGTTAAATCGCCCCCATGAGGGTGAAATCTGGCGTAACCCTAAGCTAGTGACGGGGCTGGTGATGCAGGACCCGCAAATTCAACTCATCAGGCAGACGGTGGGGGCTGAGGTTGCCTTTGCGCTGGAAAATCTCAGCATTCCCACAGAGCAGATGCTAGCTAAAGTGCAGCTTGCATTGCGGCGAGTAGGGCTGTATTTACGCCTCGATACCCCAGTGAGCACGTTGTCACTCGGCCAGAAATATCGGCTAATGATTGCCGCCCAACTGGTGTGTGAACCCCATTTACTGCTGCTCGATGAGCCTTGGGCACAACTAGACGATCACAGTGTAAGCGAGCTGTTAATCGTGCTGCGCAATCTTATTCAAGGGGGGATGGCGCTGGTGTTGGTTGAGCACAACGCCTCCGCCTTCGCCGACATTATTCAGCATTATTGGCAGTTAGAGGCGGGCAAATTATCTGCAGGTACTTATACGGTGAAGGATACACCGCCAGTCGAGACTCCCGTGCGGCGCAGCCAGTTTAACCACTTAGGCAGAGTGCTCGTCAGTGCCGGGGCCTTCGATTTTGGCTTCGATGGCAGCCCAGTGCTATTTGCTTGCCCACAGGGATTTCAACTACGGGCGGGTGAAATCGTGACCTTAGTGGGGGATAACGGCACAGGCAAAACCAGCCTACTAAAAACCATCGCTGGCGTGCTGAGTTTAAGGCAGCGCTTACCCTTCAAAGTGTTAGGCCGAAGACCTAAGCTTGGGATCTATGGCGCCGAACTGGGGCTGTTGATGCAAAGGCCGAGTCGACAATTGTTTGAAACTAGCGTGCTCGCCGAAATGCAGTTCAGTCTTAAGCGTTTTGGACTCCCAAAAGAGCGCGCGGCGCAGATGCTAGATGAGTTGCAGCTTGCCGACTTAGCTGAATTGTCGCCCCATAAATTATCCTACGGCCAGCAGCACTTAATCGCCTTAGCCTCATTAGCCTGCTTATGCCCTAAGGTATTGTTACTTGATGATCCCTTAGCGGGAATGGACCAGTATTACCACGGCAAAGTATGGCATTTGCTGCAGCGTCTAAGCTCGCAGGGCACTGCCATCTTGCTCGCTAGCCATAGACATATTGAGCATAGGGTCGTGTCACGGCAACTTAGCCTACGTAATGGCCTGTTGGTGGAAGACCCTATGGAAATGGAGGCGCGTTATGTGGGTTAGCTGCCGACGTTCGCATCGACGAACACGGGGGCATTGGAGTCGTGAGCGGCGTGAAACTGCCATCTGCAGCTTGTCACTGCTCTTCGTCTGTGTGCTCTCGGCCTGTGCTTTTGTATTACCCGCTTATCTGCTCCTGTCACTCGCTGGGCTGAATGGGCTGTTAGTGATCCATGGTTTGCTGCGTCGCGGCTGTATTTTTGGGGTACTAAAACTAGGTTTAGTGCAACTGAGCATCACTTTGAGTCTGTATTTAATCCTCTATGGCGTAGCACATTTAGCCCAGGGTGCCATAGTGGTCGCTCGTATCATTCTGGCCACTATTCCCGGTTGGTGGCTTTGTATTACGGTTCCCCCCGAGCGCATTGGCGAAGTGTTAAGTGCTTTCCTGCCGACAAAGTGGGCTTTTGTGGTCGCGGCCTCCTTAAGTTTATTGCCCTATATGGCCGATGAAATCCGCGAGATCTATCACATTCAATGTTTGCGCGGGGCACGTATTACCCCAAGGGCGCTGCGTAATCCGAGAAATTGGGCCGAGTTGGTATATTGCGTGTTATTTCCCGTTTTGATTCAGTTGCTTAAATTATCTCGTCAAATGGCGATTGCGGCGCAGAGCCGTCATTTTGGCCTAAACCAACGCCCAACCCATTGGCATTCACCGAGGGACAACAATGACTAAAAAACTTCCCCTTAGCCTGCAAGACTCGCTCTTTGTTGGCTTTTGCGCCACTTTACTGGTGGCATTAACTGGCATGCTAAGGCTGAAACTCGGCATATCTGGACACAGTATGTTTTTAATGAGTTTTTTCTATCTGATTTGCTACGGGGCGTTGGGACGTTTCGGTAGCATGACGGCCTGTGGTGCTATTGCTGGCCTGGTAGCTATGGCTCTGGGCGTCGGGAAAGGCGGGCCTATGATACTGTTAAAGTTTGTCTTACCCGCCATAGCCATGGATCTTATCGCCTTGCTTCTACCTCTGAGTATGGCATTGCATTGGCGCTGCGTGATCTTAGGCCTAGCGGGTTGCATCGCCTGGGCGGGTAAAGTGGCGCTGACCAATATGCTGGCGGGCATGGAGTTAGATGTAGTGTTGATTCAATGGGGGATGAGCGTATTAAAAGGCGGATTCTTTGCCACTCTTGGCGCTTTGCTCGTACCGCCCGTGCTCACGCGCTTAAAGGCCCAGGATCTGTTGCACAGAGACAAATTTTAAAACTCTAACTCTAGGAATGCAGATGAAAAACTGGCTGATTTGTATCGATGACACCGATGATATAGGCACTAAGGGCACGGGGGAAATTGCCGAGGAAATCGCGCTCCTCCTCGAGAATATGTCCGGCGGTAAGGCCTCCTTCGTGACGCGGCACCAATTATTTGTGCACCCCGATATTCCCTACACCTCCCATAACAGTGCCATGTGTTTTGCGCTGCGCTCACCACTGACCCAGGCCGAGATCCACCACTATGCCGTCGCCCATTTAATCGCTGAGTCGGCGCCTAGGGCAGATCCGGGCATCGCTATCCTCGATTTAGGCTCCCAATACGATGCAACCGCCCTAATGGAGTTTGGTCGTAGAGCGAAAACCGAAGTGATCACTAAGCTCGCGGCCTATGACCTAGCCGAACGACTCAATATCCAGTTAACTGAACATGGCGGTACCGGCCAAGGTGTTATTGGCGCGTTAGCGGGGTTAGGGTTACGTTTGATGGGTAGCGACGGCCGGGTAAAAGGGCAAATTAAGCTTGGTCAGTTTGAGGATGTTGCTCTCGAACTCTGTGTTGCCGAGATCCTTGAACTGACAGGGCTCGATGCGGTGATGAGTACCGAGAGGTATCCCCTCGCGGCGGACGAGCGAGTACTGCTGAAGGGTAAAGTGAAAGCCGTTTACCTTGGGCATAAGTTTGTGTTGTTAGTCGATAGAAAAGCCCAAACATGGCGTAATGCGGGTAAGCAAGCATTACAGGCCTATTAGATGGAGGGTGAAATGGATCCCATATTGGCCGAGCAGGCATTTGAGTTAGTGGATAATCGCTGGATTTTTCGGGCGGGATTGGGCCAGTATTGGATGGCGAGGCGAGTAGCACAGCGCTGCACAGGTTTTGTCCCCGATGATGAGGATGAGCAAGTCGATGACGAGCCTCGCTCCTGTTACAACTGCCAGTATCGGCGTTGGCTGGTCGAGAGTGTTGAATGTCTACTATTAAAAAATCAGCATTATTAGTCGATTAACTAAATTTTGCGCAATAGTCCCTCGTTTTGCCTAGCTTCTATGATGTTGTTCTCGGCCTGTAACAAAGTGTATGGTGCTTTTGTCATCCCCGGCATAGAATGCCCAATGAACTGTTCTATACTACCAAAAGTAAGACACACTTAACTGCTCTGATGTTGTTTGGTTCTTTTATGGTTTTCTATAAAGTTAGTTATCCTTGGGGTTGCAGAAATGAGTGAGCCGGCAGAATCAGTTGATCTTATCAAATTGCCTGTATCGCAACTGACATTAGGTATGTTTGTCAGTGCTATAGATAACAATGATAAGGGCCAACTCGCTATTACCAATGCAGGACAGATTAAGCACAAGGATGCGATTTTAAGACTGGCTAAAAGTGGCATCAAATTCGTTTGGGTCGATACGGGGCGCTCGGCAGAACACTGTGGTTTTAAACGAAAAGCCAGCAACGATAGCTCGGCTGGGAATAAAAAATCCTTATTAACCCGTGAGAAACAACAGGAGCAAGCTCAAATCATTCTCACCGAAGCTAAGGATCTTATTCGTAAGGTGTTAGCCGAAATTTTCGAAGGCAAAGCCATAGAAGTGAAGCCCTTCGAGACATTAGCCGATAGCATGATCGAATCAGTCTTCCTCGATGAAGACGCGCTTAAGTGTATGTCTGCGCTCCGTTCAAAAGATGCCTATCTACTCGAACATTCAGTGAATGTCGCCTTTTTACTCGTTACCTTCGGCAAATACCTCAAGCTCGACCGAGCCATGCTACGGGAAATGGCCGTCGGCGGGATTTTGCACGATATTGGCAAGATTAAAGTCGACAATAAAGTGCTACACAAGCCGGGTAAGCTGACACCGGAAGAATTTGAGCATATGAAGCTGCATCAGGTGTATGCGCTAGAAATTATGAACGACACTAAGGGGTTATCGCAGATCAGTAAAGATATCTGTTTGATGCACCATGAAAAGTTAGATGGTCGAGGTTATCCAAGGGGGCTGAAGGGCGATGAAATCCCCCGCCATGGGCGCATGAGTTGTATCGTCGATATTTTCGATGCCTTGACGGCGACGCGCTGTTACAAAGAGGCCATGAGCCCAGCCGCAGCCTTTAAAATTTTACTGAGCCTGACACCATTCCATTTAGGTAAAGAACTGGTCTATGAGTTTATTCGCTGCATAGGTGTTTATCCCGTGGGCTCCCTCGTTGAATTATCGGATGGCCGTATCGGCATTGTCTGGGCATCGAAGGACAGGGATGCACTACACCCGATCGTAAAATGCTTTTATTCTTTAAAGGCAAAGCGTTACACCGAAGTGACTATGGTTGATCTCCTCAAATCTGAGCTGCACATCGAGCGGGGGGTCTCACCGAGTACATTGGATATAGACCCAACACCTTTCTATTGATCCTCACATCCTACCTTTAACGCCGGTCATCTGAGACCGGTGTGAAGGATTGCAGAGCCTGCGCTAAAAACCGTAAACTGAATGTCTTCTCCGATCTGGTAATGCGATGAACAGTGCGATGAAATCACTATTTCCTATTTTTATCATTCTCTTATCTTTAGCTTTATTAATCCCTGGGGTGACTCAACCTATTTTGAGTCTCAGCGGCACTATCGATAAGGCCAAGCTGACTGATGTGTTTGTGGTAGCGCTGATCATCACCTTTATGGCGGGGAACGCCTCTGGTGGCATGGGGGAAATGTTAAAAACCCAAGCGCAATTTGAAAACGGTTTCTACTTCTTTACCGCTTACTGCATTTTATCAATTTTGAGTGGTTTTTTAGTGCGTCGTCCAACGCCCATTCTGTAGTTATTGTATAAGGCATACCGACCCTAGCGATAAGGTCGGTATGCCTAGATTTCACTCGGTTAACTGTGTGGTGAATTAGGACAGAGTGCCATTTTGATAGATGGGCATAATCCAATAACGGCAGGGATTATGTTTGCAGACCAGCGCCAGCGCAGTGAGCAGTGCCGCTTGCTGCGTAGCGGGGTGCATAATCTCGAATTTGCAGAACTCCCGATAACCTTCCACTTGTTCCTTGATATTAAAATGGCTGTGTTCGCGGCTAAAACCACAAATATTGCCTAGGCTAAAACCCGACAGAAACTCTAGCTCTATCAAGGTATCGACTATGTCGTCCTTAATATCATTTTGGGCGATCAATACTAATAGTTGTTCTGTGCTCATTTACGCTTCTCCAGCCAAAAATACAGAATTGGCAGTAAATATAGTGTGGTAATAGTTGAAGTGAGCAGGCCGCCAATCACCACAATCGCTAGGGGTTTTTGAATTTCAGCCCCAGGACCCGAGGCAAATACTAGCGGTATAAGACCAAACATCGCCGTTGTCGCCGTCATCAAAATGGGCCGCAAACGCCGCGCCGCACCTTGTTCCACCCGTTCGCGCAGGTTGCTGAACATGTGCTTGGTTTGTTCGTAATAGCTGACCATCACTACACCATTGAGCACAGCGACGCCGAGCAGGGCGATAAAGCCAACCGAGGCGGGCACGGACAAATATTCCCCCGATAAATACAGGCTAACTATGCCGCCCATCATAGCGAAGGGAACGTTGGCGAGGATTAAACCCGCTTTGGTCAGTGAGCCAAATGTGGTGAATAAAATCAAAGTGATCAGCGCGATAGCAATCGGGATCACTAACAGTAAATTGCTGGTGGCTCGCTGCTGGTTTTCAAACTCGCCACCAAAACTCACGCTATAACCGCTCGGGAGTTTGATTTCCTTTGTGATTTTAGCGTTGAGTTCTTCTACAAAACTCACGATATCGCGGCCTTGCACGTTAGTGGTGATCACTGAAAAGCGATTCCCTTGCTCACGCTCGATCAGGATGGGGCCTTGCTTATAGCTTAAGGTGGCGACATCACTCAGGCGTTTTAAGGAGTGATCTGGCATCACCAGTAACTGATTTTTAAGCTCATTAATGCTACTTAAGTGGCTCTGATTGTTAGCAATCAGCACGGGTGTGCGCTTTTTACCTTGTAGCACTTCGGTCACTATTACGCCTTCGAGCTGGCTTTTCAGGTAGCGGGCAAACTCCATGGTGCTCATGCCAAAGCCTCGGGCGAGCTCGTTATCTAAGGTGAGGTTGATAAAAGGACTGCCTTCGATCATCGCCATTTTCACATCGACGCTGCCGCTGGTGGCATTAATCAGCTGTTGGATTTGGCTCGTGAGCTGACCTAAGGTGTCGATATCGTTACCAAAGACCTTGATCGCTACGTCGCCAATGCTGCCGGTGAGCATTTCGGATACGCGCATTTGTATCGGTTGAGTGAAGTTAAAATTAACGCCGGGATAGTCCAATAACACAGTGCGGATCGCATCGATAAGCGCTTCTTTATTTGCAAAGCGCCATTCGCTGCGGGGCAGAAGTTCTAAGAACACATCGGTTTCATTGAGCCCCATGGGATCTAAGCCGATTTCATCCGCGCCAGTACGTGCCACCATCTGTTTAATTTCAGGAACTTTAGCCAGCAAGGTTTGCTGAATTTGCTTGTCGATGGCAATCGAAGCCTCGAGCGAAATCGACGGGGATTTCTCCAACTGCAGGATAATGTCGCCCTCATCTAAGGTCGGCATAAAGGTTTTTCCCACTAACCCGAACAGGCCTAGGCTGACAATAAGTAAACTAAAGGCGATCACCATAAAGCGTTTTTGATGGCTAAACGTGCCCTTGAGGCTGCCCAGATAAAGCTGCTTAAGCTTTTCAATCGCCTTAGGTTCCTTGGCGGCTTTTTCGTTGACGAGATAAGAAGCGATAACCGGAATAACAGTTAACGACAACACCAGCGCCGACAGCATGGCAAACACGATAGTGATCGCAACTGGGGTAAAGAGTTTGCCTTCGAGTCCGCTCAAGGTCAGCAAGGGCGAGAACACTATCATGACGATTACAGTGCCCGACACCACGGGAATGGCAACGTCCTTGGTCGCGCGAAAAATCAAATGCAGCCGCGGTAATCTCTGCTTAGTGGCGATAAGATTCACCATGTTCTCGACTACGACCACGGATGAATCCACTAACATGCCGATGGCGATAACCAGCCCGCCTAGGCTCATTAAGTTCGCGGAAAGATTGAAGTAATCCATCATCAAAAACGTCATCAGCGCGGCGAGTGGCAGCGAGAGTGACACGACTAATGCGGCGCGCACGTTACCTAAAAATAGCGCCAGCAAGATGATCACTAGCACTACGGCTTCGAACAAGGCATTGGAGATTGTATCGATCGCGGTATTGATCAGATTCGCGCGGTCGTAAAAGGTGTTTATCTGACTCCCTTCTGGCAAGGTTAGGCCGATTTGATCGAGCTTTTCCTTAATATTCTTGACTACTTGTGCGGTATTAGCGTCTTTCAGGGCGATGATTAAGGCTTCGGCGGTTTCGTTGCCATCTTTAGTGACTGCGCCATAGCGGGCTAAGTGGCCAATTTGAATATCGGCCAAATCCTGCAGTCGATACACTCTGGCATCATCGGCCTTGATCACTAATTGTTTGAGTTCGTCGATATCATCGATGCGGCCTTCGGCGCGCACTATGATGGTGTCTGTGCCAATGGTGAGCTTGCCCGCACCTTCGTTGTGATTATTCTCAACGATTGCCTGTTGCAGCGTCGCAAAGCTCACTCCCGCGGCCGCCATCGCCGCAGGTTTGGGGGTCACACTAAAGCTTTTGGCATAGCCACCGAGGATATTGACATCGGCCACACCCGCAACGGTTCGCAACAGCGGGCGGATTTCCCATTCGAGTAACTGCCGTCTTTCCATCAGCGAAAGATTGGGATTTTCGAGTGAAAACATAAATATTTCGCTGAGTGGCGTACTCATAGGCGCTACGCCGCCCGTTACACCTTCAGGGAAACTGTCCCACACGGCGGCGATGCGTTCGCTCACCTGCTGGCGTGCCCAATAGATATCCGTGCCTTCGTCGAAATCTAGGGTGATATCGCTGATGGCGTATTTAGTGGTCGAGCGCAGAATCGATTGATGGGGAATGCCTAACAGTTCGGTTTCAATCGGCACGGTAATTTGCGCTTCGATTTCCTCCGGTGTCATGCCGGGCGCCTTGAGGATGATCTTCACTTGGGTGGGTGAAATATTGGGAAAGGCATCCAAGGGAATGGAAAACCAGGCTCGCGCTCCCGCTAACATGATGATCAGCGCCACAATCAGCACAAATAGGCGCTGCGTAAGCGAAAAGCGGATGACTGAGGTCAACATCTTATTCGCCTCCTAGGCCAAGCATTATGCCTTTGACTGCGGCAACTGACTGGGATAAGACTTGGATTTGGCTCAGATCTTTATCGCTTTCAACTATATATTGCTCGGGGGTTGAACCGAGAATATCGATCGTAATCGGGGTGAGCGTGTCGGCGGTTTTAGTGAAGACTTGGCTGTCTTGCTCCCAACTAAAAACACTATTTTTAGGCAATAAATACACCGCCTTTTGATACTCGGGTATCACAGTGATCTGTTGTCCTAACAGTAAGTTACATTCCTGCGGTACGGGTGATGACCAAGCGGTCACGAAGGCCCCCTCGGCGATGGCCGACATGGACTCAATGGCGATATGGCACTGATTGATGTTCACCGCCGAGAGCGAATGTGACTGGCTCATAGGCACACTGACTTTGACGCGAATGCTGTCGCTGGGCACCAGTGAGAATAGCTGTGAACCCGCCATATAAGGCCCATTCACTTGGTTGAGTTTAACTATCCCTGCCACTGGTGTGCCTACCACTAGGGAGTCTGTGGTGGCATCTGTGCTTTTGACTATCTCCATAAAATGCTGCATGTGCTCGTATTCGAGGTGAGTGCTGAAGTAGTCTTGGCTGATCTCACGCCACTTTTCGGCGCTGATACTACCATTGTTTACTAAGGGTTTATTACGCTCGTAACGGCTCTTGGCCAGTTGATATAAGTTGCCGGCGGCTTCGACTTGGGCGAGGTAGTGGAACACTTCTGGCCCTGTCAGTTTGACTATCGCCTGACCCTTAGTAACCCGCTGGCCTTGGCCGACGAGGAAGCTTATCTGCTGGGTATTCTCCGGCGTGTTGATCCAGTAATCGTTACCGGGGAGGATTTCAACCTGTGCGGGCAATGGGCTGCCCTCATAGCTGGCGACTTTTTGCGGCTGCACGTAGCTCAGGTCTAAATTACCGAGGGAACTTATCGTTAAGGATTCAGCCTGCACTAAGGTGGCTACACTGGCGGATAAACAGAAAAGGCATGCGCCGTACTTGGCCATCATAATGAAATTCCTAAGGCTTGCAGTTGTTGGGAGTGCAGTTGTTGCTGCGCGACTTGGTTCAGTGCCAAGCGGGATTCGGTATCGAGGGCATCCATATAGCGGCGCAGCCAAACTTCGTAGCTAACTTGATTTTGGTCTTTGACCTTGGCCAGCTCCTCTGTGATGGTGCGGCTAAGGTGTAAGGCTTGGGTTAGCAATGTCTGTTGGTCGAGTAAGTTTTGTTGCTGTTGCTCTAGCTTTTTAAGCTGAGTTTTCAGTTCGATATAGGTACGGTCGAGGTTGAGCGTGTGCTCGGTATTGGCTTGTTGCCATTGGGATAATTCGGTTTGCGATAGGGCAGAACCTAAAGTCAGTGGCACAGAAACGGCGATGCCAAGCTGTTGATCATCAACTTGGTTATCGGCGGTATTTTTAGCCGTGAGTGAGACTGTCCAAGGGTCTTTATCTCCCGCTTGTTGACTCTGGATGATCATTAGCTGTTGCTGCTTCTGCAGGCTCAATAATTGCCATAATGGATGCTGCGCGAGCATGTCATTGGGTTGGCTGCTGGCTGACAGTGGCCGCGCGGTTTCGGCTATGTCCTGCGGTATCTGCTCTTGCCCGGTGAGTTGTTGATAGAGGGCAAGCGCCTCGGCCAGTTGCTGATGAAGGTCGACCCGCTCCAGTGCAATGTCCACTAATTCGCGTTCTAACAGGAGTATGTTAGCAATCGGCAGTTCACCCGCGTCTGTGAGTTGCTTTTGCTGGCGATGGAGTTTATCGAGCAATTGGCTCTTGCGATCTAACTGGGCCAGTTTCACTGCTGCGAGGCGATGTTCCCACAGGCTTTGTCGCAATAATCCCGATAAATACAGCCCCTGCAGCGCGACTTGTTGCGACTGAATGCTTTGGGTGAGTTGTTTAATTTGTTTATCGCTGCTGTGTAAAGCAGGGGATTTTATTGGCAAATTGAGTGAGAGTTCCTGTTCGTAGCTGTTACCATTATCTAGGCTGCCTAAGTGACTCAGGCTAATGCTCGGCAGGCCATTGAGCCAAGATGAACTGCTTAAGCTTATTTGTGATTGCGGTAACTGGCCGCCCGATTGAGATAAAGAATCTAATCTAGCTTGGCTGGTGGAGAGTGCTTGAGATAGCTCGGAATGTGCAGATAGCTCGGAATTCGCGGCGAGGCACAGGAAACTGCTGCTGACTAAGCTTGCCAACAGACATAACTTGATACAAGACGTACTGACAGACATAGGGCGATTCTATGGTATTAAAGTGTGCTGTCAGTGTAGGGATTGGCGGGTGACATGTATCATAAAACCGCCTATGGTACATATGTCCCATAAAATAATTGGTTGATTTTGCATTTATTTAGGAGTTTTAAATGAAGGATCTGGTCATTATTGGTTTGCTGGCCATAATCATGTGTTTTAAGCTTTTTGACATCTCATCCGACATTCAATTGGGCATTCCCCACTGGCATATTGCCCAGGAAACCATGCTGTTAGTGCTCACTGTGATTGGTGCCATGTACTTAAGTTATGATCTTATTCGTCGCTCCCGCGAGGTCAAAGCCTTGGCTAAACGCCTGGAGCATGCGGATCAGAAAATTGACAATATGTCGACGCAAATGCGCTCTGCCAGACAAGAATACAGCCAAGCTGTGTCGCAGCAATTCGAGACTTGGGGCTTTACTAAGAGTGAGCAGCAAGTGGCATTTCTATTGCTTAAAGGCTTAAGTTTTAAAGAGATTGCCGAAGTGCGTCAGACTAAGGAAAAAACCGTCAGACAACAGGCATCGACCATTTATGGCAAAGCGGCAGTCGATGGACGCCATACTTTTTGTGCTTGGTTTATGGAAGATTTTATTCAAGAGCATAATCAAGATCTTGCTGCTAACGAAGCGGGGTCAAGCCATCAGGCGGCCTAATGATCACAGCATGGGCTTAGCTGTTATAGCTATTTGTTATTGAAAATCGATATTTGCTGAGTTTTTAGTTCTAAACAATAATGAGCATCCCCTAAGTTTGCAGGAAGATGCAATTGAAAAACTGGTTGATTATTGTGTTTTCCCTGATTGCCTTGGTTGCTTCGACGCAAACCACAGGGCTAGTGCGTTCACTTATCGAATTCTCTGCCTTTGTTGGCGTCCTCAGTTGGGCCTGGCGGATCAAACCAAGTATTGAGTAAGCCTGAGTCTTAGTTATTGAAAATACAGAATATACACTAAAGATATCATTCCTATCGCCGCCCACAGCATCACCCCAAGCAACAGCGGTTTGGTACCA